>Ga0214479_100137_pt1 | contig 44779 bp, 32 predicted proteins | sample M1_20Mar14CPVII9_5_FD_165054 | JGI IMG/M metagenome (GOLD analysis project Ga0214479, IMG submission 165054) | Marine eukaryotic communities from Monterey Bay, California, United States - M1_20Mar14CPVII9sort6BwellE14 | ecosystem: Environmental > Aquatic > Marine > Unclassified | place: USA... | reverse complement strand
GTAGAAAGCGTGGCTGCTGGATGACAGAGGAACAGATCGATCTTACTTCCCTGGTCCAATACCGTTATGAACAGAAGAGGCCTTACTTACCAAAACGAGAGCAAGCTTCCTATACCACTGCTTCTACTACTAGCTCATCATATCAGTCAATCAAGGGGCCAATGGATAGTGGATTGGGTGCCAGTACCAACTTGTTTATGCAAAAACAGATAGAATTCAATGCTGCTATTACTCTGCATAGTCAGGCAGTATGTAATCTTTTGGTAGCAAGTGCAGCAAGGGGTGAATCGAGTGTTGATGCTGACGCTATATCACAATGTCGGAATAGGACGCTAGCTTCCATGAGACGTAGCAACTTACAGTGTCTCCCTGAAAGTGAGATAATGAATCGAGTGGGAGAAGCCGAAGCAACAGCCACTCAACTATATATCCAACAGAAACAAATGACTAGAGGGTTATCAGGAATGTAAGAAGTTTTATACCTCTGTGGTAAGTAGAAACGGAACATAATCCTTACTTTATAAAACGCTTTAGCTTTATTTACAACTTCTATCTGGTCTCATACATATAATACAAGAGGAATCAAGCAGCTCTAGCTGAGGAAACATTAGCCTCTTCGACTGTGATTCTACGAGATACTCGACCTTGAGTGTGAGTAGTCATATCATCGTGAGGGTATAAGACTTGCAATCTTCCTCTAATAGCCTTGATAAGTGGTGTGTCAATATCAAATGCCATCGATATCATCTCAAGATACCTATACTTCATATCAGACGAGAGGATACTCTCATGCATATGCTCAAGAGAGTTGAGTACAGCTGCAAGTGCTAAACTTGAATGACGTAGTAGTGTACAACAATAATCAGTGGTGGCAAGTTGCCTATATGATTCATCACGGAGTTGTATCTTGGCCTTGATCATATCGTCTGGAAGGAGGGCGAGTATGTAGTCCACAAACTGAACAGAGGTTGGTCCGAACATCTTCCACTCAAGAGCACTCAAGATGTCGTGTTCACATGATGTGATTTCATCTTGAGTATACATGTTCTTTGTAATGTAACTTAGCATATCAGCGCTGAGTATGTTCAACTCGTGTATCTTAATTGCAATGAATAAGGAAGATACCGCTACTAGTTGATATTCATTCTGATCACCTCTTGCCTTGGCTGCTCGTGATGAGGATGTACTTGAACATACTCTATCAAGGTAGCTAATTGCAACGATGGCTGTTTCACGATGTAGTTTTAATCGGTCAATGATATCAAACACCCACTTGCATACCTTTGCTCTGTCGGCGATGCTAATCTTGCTCACTTTCAAGTAGTTGGTGCTGAGGTAGTTTACTTCTTGCTTGAGCATGGCCGATATAGTATCATGGATGTCTTGTTGGTCCTCGTGAGCAGCATTGTGATGATTTGCCGGCGTAGTAAGAGATGCAGACATTATGGTGTTGGCGTTGGAGATAAATTATGATCTGATTGTGAGCATATCATGTGTTCATTTATCAGTTTGTGATCTTTGCAATGATTGTGATGGGCAGTAGCCAGATAACGGCTGTATTACGACTACGACTACACTTCCTGTGCCAAAGCGTGCATAGAGGAGACAGTGACATATCATGGACATCTAGAACTTGTTGCCAGAAGATTCTCTCAACTAACATAAAGCTCAGCAGTCTCGATCAAAAAAGGCAGTGGGAAAAGATTGCTTGAGCTAGATTGGTACTTCTTGCCTTGACTCTGAACGATTAGCAAACTTACTGCCCGACAATCAGGTACACAAATATAATGGGAAAGTTAAGAGGCTAGCTTACAAACCGCTCAGGAATAGGGCAGTACTTTGTAATATTGCATAGACATTGTCAAATACTGCTCAGCATTTTTATGAGAGTGCAATCTAAAAAGATACCTATCCTCAATTTTTCAGTCTCGATCTGATCAATTCAAAGTTCTGATGACGTTGACAATATGGTAGCAGATTACAAAGGGTAGTATATTGATGCTACACTTTATACTATGGTTAGCTCTATCTATTGTATTTCTTCTTTGTGGTATTTATAGTGCTGCTACGACTTCACACAATCCAGAGGACGACGTATATATCTAGCGTAGATTTATCTTTAAAAAGAACAAACAAAACATTGCAATACATTATGAAGACTGAAGAGATATCAACAAATAATAGCAGTACTACCGCTGATAATAATAAAATAGAATATCATCCTCTAGTGATAGTAGGCGGAGGTATAGGGGGATTAGTATTAGCACTATGTCTAGATCAAATTTACAACCATCCAACAACTACTTCTGAAGAACAATCTACTACAACTACCTCAACCACTACCACAACTCCAGCAGTGAGACAAAAGCTAGAAATACACATATACGAATCAACCAAATCCTACACCTCCAATGCCGGTGGTGCAATAGGATTATATCCAAATGGATTACGTATCTTAAAACAACTATCACCAAAATTATTAACTAATGTTAGAGTTGGTGGATGTACATATATATATAGAAGATGGATGAGACATGATGGTATGGAGGTTGGTGTTGCTCGTGAGGATGAGTTGTTGCCTGATGTCAATAATGATGATGAAAATGGTAGCAGTGGAAATGATGCTGTTGAAGATGTTGAGGAAGATAAAGAAGAGTCACAAATAAAATCACAAGATGTAGAAGGTGTACGTGCCAATAATCGTCCAAGAGGTGGATCAATTGGTTCATTACGTTCCTCTTTTATGAAAAGATTAGAAGGTGCAGGGGTTGTTAGAGAAGAAGGGGGAGAGGAAACAAACAAGCGGACTAGTTTAGCAAGCAGTACTAATGGAAGGAGGGGTAGTGTGCGTGATATATTACAATCAATTGGATCAAGTGCCAGAGATTTACTCACACAGGGTGATGGGAAACGTACTTCTGTTTCTCAAAACATTGAAACTGATTTACTAAGTTTGGGTATTAGACGTTGGAAGTATCAACAAATATTACATGATGCGTGTATAGATGCTGGTATTGTAATACACTTTGGTAAACGATTACAATCTGTAACTTCCATCAACAGTAGTAGTGATGGAGATAATAATGATGATGTCAAGACATTATTACATTTCAAGGATGGATCACAAGTTACAACCTCCTTATTAATCGGAGCTGATGGTATTAATTCCAAGGTACGGAATTATGTTACCAATCCAACAAAATCTTTAAATAATGATCAACAAGCAGAAGATGAAGAAGAGTATGTAGCAGAATATACAGGCGTGACATGTTTAATGGGATGTGCCAATACACCCCGTCCAGTTCGTGGTATATGTTTCCCATCAAGTGCAACTTCCAAATGTCATGCTTGTTACTATCCCACACGTGCACCAAGTTCATCTCCTGATTCAGAAGATAATTCCAGGGATAATGATTGGGAAACGGTATTCCAAATTTACTTCCCATCACCAATCGAAAGGCCAGATACATGGCGTACCTTAACACCCGAGGAGGCAAAAAATGAATGTAAAGAATTGGCAAATAAGTTACGTGAGGATAGTTGGGATGAACAATTCCTATTGCCATTGGAAAGTGAGACGTTAACGGGTGTGTTGAGAGTTGGATTGAGAAGTCGTGATGGATTGGATTGTTGGCATGTCAAACCTGGCAGCAGTGATGATACTGATGGACATCTAGGGCGTGCGGTACTGTTAGGTGACGCTGCTCATCCACCCGTACCCTACATTGGACAAGGTGCAATGATGGCAATGGAGGATGCCGGAACATTAAGTATGCTCCTTGGTCGGTTCTGTCCTATCAAGAGTAGTATTGAGAATGATACACCTGCACAACTAGACTTAAGACAATTTGCAAAGGCAATGTCAGTGTATGAATCACTCCGTGTATCACGTACCAAGGCAATCTTGGGATCATCGATTGCATTGGGTAAGACGCAACAAAAACGTGCCGAGAGTAAGTTATACAACGCATGGAGAGAGATATCTATCAAAGCTCAGGAAAGTCCGCGTTAGTATTGTTTTATCATGTGACTGATTGTGCTCAGAATGTAGTCTTGGTGATTTGACTACTTCATTTGACCTTAGTTTGCCTTTGTTTATCTGCCTTTGCAAGTCGCATGTACTAATGCAAGTTTCTATCATCTCTCTTTCATCTTCATGAATCGTGATAACGCGCATCTTCCAGGTATGGGCATATGGTACTTTACCCATGATGAGACCAGGAGCAGCATTTGATTATAGAGCTGCCGTAGAAGAGGCATTATTGAATGATGAAGATGGCGAAAGTGAAAAGGAGTGAAGAATGAAGTGTAGAGGTTTGATGAAGACGAGGTCTATGTTCATAGCGTACTGGGCTTAAGAGTATGCTATGTGTAAATACTGAATATTATAACAATAGAAACCAGAAGTTGGATGTGGTATCTTCTTTGCAACTTTCCTGTACTTCTTAGGAATGGCTTATTGAGCCCTATTCCTATTCTATATTGAACTCTCTCCATAAATTTGAAGCAGATGAGGCCTAGGATGATGAGAAGGCCTCTCTCATGTCAACAACCCTCTGACACAAGGAGACCATGAAGAGACACATTGAGACTTTCTAATCGGGGTGATACAGTCAGTGGCCGATTGATACTGATCGTAATATTGTCATTACTGGAGCCTCCTCGCCTAATTAAGTGTCACATCATGTCCTGTCTCTTTGTACCGAGCGGTGTAATGACCTTTGCAAATCTCTTTAAACGGTATGTCAGCACATGAGGGCACATCTAAAAGGCAGTAGAGAGACGACGTGAGTTTTGCTCGGTGATCACAACTACTCAGTCCTTTGCAATCAAGCACCCCATAACACTTTCACATCAACGAGCGTTATAAGATCATCATACATACATCAGCTCTTACTGCCCCAATCAACATGAAGGAAATAGGCAGCCAAAATCAACGTCAACATCTATCCATATCATCATCGTCGACGACTATGATTTCATCATCCCCGACAACACCAAAGAGTCTCCATTGCAATAAAGAAACCATAGAGGGTCTAATATCAATGAAGGATCAACAAGAAATCCACGATACTATATCGGCCATGCTCAAGCAAGAAGTACACTACCTCAGCAACAACTATTTGAAAGTGAGCAAGATTAGCATCTCCGATCGAGCAAAGGTATGCAAATGGGTATTCGATATCGTCGATCGTTTGAAGCTACACCATGAAACAGCTATCGTTGCAATCAACTACCTTGACAGAGTATGCTCGAGTACATCATCATCACGAGCAGCCAAGGCAAGAAGTGATAGGAATGAATATCAACTAGTGGCGGTATCGTCCCTATTCATTGCAATTAAGATTCTCGAAGTGAATATACTCAGTGCTGATATGCTAAGCTACATTACAAAGAACATGTATACTAAAGATGAAATCACATCATGTGAAGAGGACATCTTGAGTGCTCTTGAGTGGAAGATGTTCGGACCGACATCTGTACAGTTTGTGGACTACATCTTGGCTCTCCTTCCCGGCGATATGATCAAGGCTAAGATACAACTTCGTGACGAATCATACCGACAGCTTACCACAATTGATTATGGTTGTGTACCACTACGTCGATCAAGTCTAGCAATTGCTGCTGTACTCAACTCTCTTGAGCACATGCATGAGAGTATCCTCTCATTTGATATGAAGTTCAGGTATCTTGAGGTGATATCGAAGGCATTTGATATAGATAATGTAGGAACATCACCATTGATCAAGGCTGTTAGAGGAAGGCTACACGACATGATGTTAACTTGTTGTCAACAAGGTCAGAAGAAACTTTGTACAGAACAATGTGTCCAACAAGTGAGGAGGATCTCAATTGAAGAATCAGATATGTCATCTGCGAGGGCTGCTTGATCATACATGTAGCTAGGAGTTTGTCATATCTAATGTCTAAGTAGGCTAAAATCATAATTCCAGATTCATATATAAGAATATCAAAAGATAATACATCGTTTATAGTTAGAGAAATGAGTCCACCAGCCACATATATGCCTAATCTCTACGATACTTCTCAAGTTCAAGATACTTGATATGAGAAAGCTGCAGATGAGGAGTATCCACTCCAGAATGATTCTGTACCAACATCAACTTCTTGATATATGCCATATCAGAAGAAGATGACATTGAATGACTTATAGGCAGTTCGACCCTCTCTCTCGAATGAGCACTACAGACTAAGGCGAGGGTGGAAGAAGAATAAGAGCTAGAAAAACAGTTTGGCGAATTAGCGATAGATTTTCCGTCTCGCCTCGTGAGCGGCGGTCATAATATCATTGCAGCTACTGTTTAACAATAATAGGCAACATGGCGGCAACAAAGAAGAAAGAGGCGTCCGATGATGACACAAACCTCGGTAGTCTAGCCGGGGTTAGTTTATACATACGAGGTAAAAGTAGTAAAGACGGTGAAAGATCATCATCTCGACGAAGTAGACATAAGAGTCATAGCAATAGAACATCACCAACAACCCACAGTATAATCTTACCACTAATATTATTTATTGGTGTGACATTAACAATATTTCATTTACAATTATATCACACATCTAATCCAGACAGTACTCGTCGTCAACTTGCAACCAGCGGCGGTAGTAGCGCGAGTCATCGACGCATTGCAAAACATACACATGAGAGACTTAAAAGACTAGGAGAAACACCGGGCACAGACAGCTTCAAACAATTAAAATCAAATAGAGTACAAAGTATTGAACAACGTGCATTAACTGCTCAATCAGTTGAATTGCAAACATTTAATGATTTGAAGAAGGCAGGATTTAATCCTCCACCTGTAGGTTCGGAGGAATTCAATGTATTACAAAGTTTGTTAAATGCTGGTGATAGTGTAAAGTTGCCAATTACTACTAGTACACATCGTAAGGAAATGTTAAGGATTAATGCTGCCGAAGATGAGGGTGGAGGTAGTAGAGTGCGGAGTTATAATCGATTGGAGGATTATAGTGAAGCCGCCAGAGAAGGGAAGGGTATGAGGAAGGTAAGTGGCAGCAAGGTTTAATGTAGTCATAGGGATTGTTGGTTATATATGGGGTGGGTAGTGTATCATAATCTAGTTTGTATATTAGAAGAGAGTTATGCTAGTCGTGGTGGTGCTGCCAGTATGCTTTCATAAAGTAGAAGATATTATTGGTGTTTAGATCTGTTTAGATAATATATTGTTTTGAGACTTCTAGATAACATTGTACGGAGTTATGAAACATCAATCCCCGACTACTACTTATCCTCCTCATTCATCCATTCATCCTTCTTGTGAGTGTTGTTGTTGTTGAGCACGACGAACATAATCATCACAGTCCCTTTATTGTGCTTCGGCCAATTTGCAACCTTGCAATCCCCTGAACAGTACTGCCTACAATCTCCCGGTTATTGTTATCATGCCATACTTTTGGGTGTTTTTTAAATGTATCAAGAACATTACTGAATAAATCCAATTCAGAAATATTTGTAAAAAGTAGATCCATGAAACTTGTAACTGGATGATCGTCTGGTATGTTTACAGTGCACCCGTGGTCACATCCACGCACAGTCCAACTCTGCCACTTGTCTCTCTATACTGATGAGCACAAACAAAGTTACCACATTTACTCTCATGATCAGGCCAGTCTGCAAGTTGACACTTCCTTGAACAGTACTGAAATATCATGCATCTACTACAGACAAACAAACTTGCACGTTCATATTCTTTCAAACAACCATAGCATACACCCGTCTTTTGTGAAGCTCTCCTTGCCTCTACGTGCATCTTCTTTAGGCATTTACAAGATGTTCGTTTGCGGTAAAACTTTAGTATATCCCGCATAATACTACTAGTACCAACGGCAAGATCTCTTCTTTTCATTGAAACCACACGACTCCATATTGTTGCTTCGATATCACACGTACCACTGAATTGCTCAATGACTACAATAGATTGAGCAATGGTTACAGGCCAACTAATAATACGCTCAACATCTCTTCTTAACAGCATGTTTGTCCCAATTATAATCATCGAAGACTACTATCATTCCATACTTCTGGGTATTTTTGGAGTGTGCCCCGCATAATATACTGAACAAATCCATATTATCCCTGGTATTTGCGAAAAGTAAATCCAAAAAACTCACAACAGGATTATCCTCTGTGTACATCCACGGTGCACCCGTGGTCACATCTGTTCGTCCAAATACACCATAAATTACGTATCATTATTTTCTCGGTCTCCTTCTTCTTGGCCTTTCTTTCCTTCCCTTTGTTTCCTTGATGATGCCGGCATACTGTGTGATGTTGATGTGGTGTATTTGCAATGTAGTTGAATTGTGTGATAGGCACTTATGCTGTATCTAATACTAACCGGCCGATAAAATATCTAATTCTATTGGTAGATATGTATTAAAAATGGTATTGTTCTTCGTTTGTGGTATATTGGGCGGTGATTTATTTACTACTTCTTGTAATTAGGTATCGTAGGTAGATAACATTGTGTCATTTTTTTTTTTAGCAACCAAACATACAATTTTTCAATAGCTTGCTATCGCTCGGTATCATATCCTGCCGCCGTCCAATTATAATGGTAAATGATATATATATTGTCAATGATTCTATCTGCTTTATGACTATACTATCCAGGCTTCGTAGAAGGCTAGAGCTCTATCTTGGGCGGCTAATTTTTGATTTTCCATAGTTTCTTTATATCGGCGAGAGATGAGCTAGAGATGGTTTGAGATTTGAGTATACAAATTGTTGCAATTGCAAAAGTAGCGGTGAGTTGATGTACTGGCTTTATATACTATATTATGTTTGATATAGTATGAATCAATAATACAATGTGCTGATAATAGTCTCTCACTTTATCGTATAGTTTGATACGAATAATAACAATGCCGCCGCCGTCGTCTAGAAAAAGAAACAAAGGGAAGGATAGAAAGGCAAAGCAGCTAGCCAAGAAGGAAGAGAACGATAGAGCATATGCAAATAGATTTTGGCGGAGTTTTTGCGGCAGTAATCAGTGTGATCATGGTCGTGCCGTGATGATATCAGACGATCATCCCGTTACTACTTTCATGGATCAGTTTTACATTAATTTACATCAAGGAATGACAGTGCTCGAAACTTTGATTGATCTATTTGAAAAGCATCCACAGGTATGGAACAATGAAAGGTACAGGAAATTAGCTATAGATACATTGGTTCGTATTGGGACAAATATGATATTGAGCAACTACCCACACATAACGAATCCTTTGTGTGTTGCTCAATCTATTATGGTTCTTGAGCATTTCGACGATGCAGATGATATTAATTTAGTCCTCGATAAACGGGTGGTAGCATCAAAGTGGAACGATCTTTGGCTTGGTGATGGAAGTGGCAGACGTGATGCTTTAAAGTTTTACCGCAAACGAACAACATGTAAATGCTTGAAGAAGAGACATTTAGAGGCAAGGAAGAAGGAACCAAAGATGGGTATGTGCCATCATTGCAAAGTAGAAATGGAACGTGTTTCTCTTTCTGTTTGTAGTAGATGTATAGTTGGTCAGTACTGCTCGAGAAAGTGTCAAGTTGCCCAGTGGCCTGCACATGAGAGTAAGTGCAATCTATATGTTCAAGCTCATAAACAACACTCATCGGAATGCCAGGACGAAAGGCAGAATAATGTTGAAAATATGGTAAGTGAAGCTCCGGGATAAAGTTTCATTTATGTAAGAGTATATGACATTAGTAGAATAAATATTGAATTGGTATTACATTCACATTATCTTTATTGAAACAGCTGTAAATATTGCTTTCATTAAGGTAGAAAGGTTTATTACAGCTATTCTTTTTGACTTCCCTTTGACGATAATCACAATTGTTTTAATACATTCCATCCCTACCCCGAGCAGTACGAATAATGGTTAACTTTCTCCTCTCTTGACTACTCTTACTCCCAATTAACATACTAACATCCACGGCCTGATAATCTCTAACATCAACATCATCAACTGCCACCAACTTATCACCAACATATATTTCATTCTTAATTGGACATGTATCCTTAATGGCATGTACTATTGGTGTTGAACTTGACATGGGTGTATCAATTACTATTCCAAGTTTCCCTTTTGGAGCATATATTTCTATATACTCTTCACGTTGGGATGTATATGGGGATTGTGTCATCAAGTGTTGATGATATGGATGTTGTTGATTGTTGTTATTACCCGCCAATGAAGATGACGGCCCACTAACGGAATGTGATAGACCAAATCCTAATGCTGATGAAAAGTTGGATAGAGATTTGTTATTCGTTCCGCCAGAACCAAGAGTGCCGCCGGCATCGGATACAGAGAAAGTTCCTGATTGTATCTGGTGGCACTACCACTTATTATTGCACAATGTAATCCTACTTGCAAAAAGATACCGACATTTGAGTGAGTAGACTCTGCAAACGCTATCCTAAATTTGAAGCACTCGCCTCTGCGCTGCCATCGCCCTCCGATACAATGGTAATAGACAACTAACTCATGCTAAATACTATGAATAACATTGCTTCATCATTATATCATCGCATAGAATTAATCATCATTTGCCCTATCCAGTCATGATAACGCTTCGTGAAAGGTAGCACCTAAGATGTAAATTCCATCAATGTGAAGAAGCTCTACCACACCACAATCATAATGTAAAACACAATCAGTACTATGATAGTATGTTCTCCAAACGTTGCCATTATTGTTGCTATTATATAATAAACAATATGTAGAATCATATCGCATAAGGCTGTTTGTCGGCGGCCTATTGGTACCTGTACCTGTCATCACGCGATTAGACGTGATGTATATTATCTACATTCATCACAACTAACAACAATGTTCATTATCGATTGGCAACATGAGTTGTATTATCTACTAGTGAGGGTGGAGGTGCGTATATACTACGATCTAATTCATTTGCAGTGTATAGGTGCGAGTTAATGGCACGAATGAAAAATCTACATCGCTAAAAATAAAAATGTTCGACTCAATCATCAACACAATATCAACACACCATTATTTATTAACTCATCACCACAACACAATACACCACCTTTATTAATACCAACACCAACAACAATGAGCGAGTCCGCGGATGCTATTAAGGCGATCGAGAACGAAATGCTCAAGATCAAAAAGATGCGTAGCCGTATTCCAATTCGTATCCGTTCGCGTAGCCAAACTGCTGCCAAGGCTGCCAAGTCTTCTGCTACCACGAACAGTAAACCAACTACTCGAAGTGCTGCTAAGAATAAGGAGGACACGCCATTGTCCTCATCCAATCAAGCATTAACCACCACCAATCAAGCACCAACCACCAACAAACGAAATTCCTTCCCTCGTGCTGCCAAGGATAAGACGGCATTGGCCACCACCAGCAACTCCTCGAATGGTACGACTAACAACTCTACCACCAAGAGGAAGAGTAGCAGTAATGTTGATGGTCGCAAAACAAAGGAGTTTAAAGAGTTTAATAGTGGTAAGGCTAGTAATGAATATCAATCATGCATCGCAACTGGGAACGTGTATGGTCCTGCTAAGACCAATGAAGATCAAGCTCTACGTGCTCTTGGTGTTGAATCTTTCAGGTTGTTGAGACGTCTTCTTGATGGAACATGTCAGAAATATGCAGTACCCTTTGTCCTAGCACTTAAACATGATAGTCCAAGAGCTTTAAAGCTTCTTGGTGAAGGGAAGGTGCCTCAAGTTCTCCCCGAAAATTTGGGACTTGGTGAACTTCTCAAGTTTCATGCATTCAAAGTCAAGGAGACTCCTGAGGGTGCCGCTGAAAGTAACTTTCGTTCTTTTGCCACAGCTTTGGAGATTTCTGATCAACCCAATAATAAGAAGAAGAAGGAGTCCATTCTCAAGCTCAAGGTATTCCCAAAAAATGGTGTCTTGCCATCCTCAAAGAACCCAACCTTGGTACTAGGTGCTCATAAGGCCAATGAAAAGAAGAAGCGCGAGGAGCACATCTTCTTTAAGGAGGACTGCTGTAACAAACACAGTGTTACTTTCTTTGGCAAGGAAGGACGAACTCTACGTTGGTACTACACAAGGGAGGGCAACTGGAACCGCCAGTACATTGAGTCACTTGAGAAGAACAAGAAGACAAATGCACTCTTCAAGGCATTACTCTGGGAGGAGGGCAAGAAGAGTATCAATGAACTAGAATTCTAAAGGAGTAGTTGAGTAGGAGTTTCCTCTTCACAAATAAAGTTGCTTGTATGTAATATAATCTAAAATGTTTAGTAATCTAAACCATCTGCTGCCACTACCTCCTCCACTTCTACATCCTCTTCCTCTCCCAAAACTTCCTCGCTAGCTTCATGAATTCCTTGCCTTGCCTCGATCTTCCTCTCATTAATCATATCCTGATTAATAGTTTGTTTCCACTTTGATAGATCAACACCTGCATCAGAAAATGCCTGTACCTTCCAATAATTGTAATCACCATGTTCTAAATCGCGGATGATGAATAGATAGTTGTATGTTACTTTGTTGCCCTTACATTCCAGATACCATTCATCTTTACTGCTATTCCACTTCATTAACCGCTTGCATTTACTAATGTGCTGTTTCAATATAGCCTCACTAGAATGCTGAGCTTGATGGTAGTTTGTTAATTTCTCGTAAAGTAATTGTCGACCAATCTCCTTATTGCCGGTGCTGTTTAATGTCATACCCGCACATGCATCGACAATATCTTTCAAGTTTTGTCCCATCGCTTTATATGTAGATTCTGTGAAGGTAGCATCCAATTCAATTTGATTATTCTTTGCAAATGTAATGAATGTTGACAAAACTTTTGGAAGATTGAGAAAATAGGCCCAGCCTCCGTTCAGCATATCATATAGTCGATCCTTTCCAATGCATTCTGATTCGCCTACCAAGTTCATATCTTTAATCTTATTGAATAATTGTTCGTTGACAGTGCCAATATTGCTCAATACTTTGTCACTGATAATATCTTTCGGGTTGACTGGTAACATACTTGCTGTAGATTGGAAAGCTAACCTCAACTCTTGAACACCACGGCATATGAACCAACCATTTGTTCGATTCTTGATGACTTCAACAAGCCTGCTCCTATTGTTGTCATACTTGGATACAAGCAAATCATTGAACTCATTCTCCATTTCATCACTATCAAATGTATAATCTTCATTCATCCCTTGTCCAAGCCGCAACAAATCAGCGGATGCTTTGCCACCAAGTCTACTACCGAACAATCTACTTTTTGCGTTCTTCAACAACGATTCGATACCATCATCTCCATTATATGTATCCTTACCCATGAAGTGGCGGTATTCCTCTTCTGCAATACCTTCAAGCTTCTCTGGCATAAAACAAACATCTTCCAGTGCTAATGCCAATACTATTAATCGACCTGACTCGGCACCACCAACTCTACTACCCTCCAACCGACTAATCATATTAGCCTTTAATAGATCGGCATCTCCACTGTATGTATCCTTGGTAATAAAATGAGTATACTCGTCAAGTACAAATCCTGGTGTGAGTTTTGTATGATCAAAATCAAACTCCTCCATTGCGATTGCCAATGTTAACAATCTACCAGATTCGTCACCACCAAGCGTACAACCTTCCACCCGGCTAATCATATTCTTCTTCAATAACTCACAACCATTTTCACCACTGTATTTCTTCTTGCCCATAAAGTAATTATACTCATCCATCACAGCCCCAGGCACGAGTTGTGTATGATCATAATCTAAATCCTTCAACTCCTGCCCAAGCCATAATAGTCGTGCCGACTCATCGCCTCCCAATTTCCAAGCTGCAAGCATAAGTTGGTAGAGTGCCTCCCTCTCCTCTTTTGTCATCTTAGTATCCATCCTTTCCAGTGCCTCGACTTTCAACTTTAACAAGTACTCTCGCAAGTTATCTTCAGTAACAGTTGCATCCTTGAATCTCTCATTCATTGCATCCATTACTCCATTCGAACTTGCCAATTCATCAATCACTTCCTGTAACGCACTGTAGAATTGGTTGATATTAACATTCTTCTCGTCTTGCCATTCTTGGCTCTGTGCACGTTGACACTTTCTCATGATGCCTTCGGGATGGAGCATATTACCACAATCTTCAACTAACATAACTAACATGTCATCATCAGCTGGAGCCATATCATCATCAGCTGGAGCCATTTCAATCAAGAGTGGAGTCTTCTTGTCATGTTTACCAAACCAGTGCTTCCTAGTGTACGACGATAGACTCATAACAGGAAAAGGACTAGGATCGTCTCCTTGCTTGATGCGGTGGTAGATGACTTGCATTAGGAACTTGATGTAACAAATAGCAAAGAGGCGACTATATGATTGGAGACCAAGATTGGCTGCAATTTTCTTGACATTTGTGTAATATGTCTTGGATGTTTTGTCTTCATTATCAAATGGTACACCTACCATATCTAATAGCAACATGTTCTTGATTACCAATTCGCACTTCTCATAATCTAGACCAAGTTCATCACGTACTGAATTGACATATGCTCGAGCAATAGTCTGAACCACCATAGTGAGGCAAGGCGATACAGATGGATCCATCTTGGACTCTACTCCACGCTTCATATGTTCTTCCAAACCCTTAAATGCACGTAAGATCTCCTTGAGAGTTGCATAGTTGAGAGCTGCTAATCCAGATGCATCTTTCATCGGACCACAACCCATGTTGGCTTCATACCCCTTGTCCCTCAATTCCACTGCAATATCTTTATCATACTTAATCATGATACGTTGAAAGTCTTCCTTGGTAAATTTACCTTTATATCCCTCGATAACATCGATAAGATCACGTTGCATAATTGAATCAATTTTGCTAGTAGAATGGTCAAACTTTAGAATATCGTGTAGTTCTTTAGACATCTCTTTAGATGACACACAACCATTTAAGATAGTATTCAAATCATTCACATATTTAGAATATTGACTATTGATACTAGCTTTAATCTTCTTGTTTGGAGATGTATCACTATCACTGTTACTACCGCGGTTACTACCGCTACTGTTACTATTACCGATACCGCTGGCAGAACCGATGGCAGATGTACCATGGGTAGAAGGTTGACGTGTCTTCCTAGATCCCCCTGCTGCCAATACGAAACTATTATCACCGCCAGTGGCAAATAAAGCGAGCAAAAATATATTCTGGGAGAATCTCATGATTAGATGATTAGATAGTTTAGGTTGGTATTATTGGTAAGTTATTTGATGTTATGGTAAAGTATGATTGTATTGCAATGATAATACTCCTGCGCTGCTATTATTGCAGTATTTTATTTGACTTGGTAGTACGAAACACCCCGCCTATATTTGTCCTGGTGTTTGTCGTAACTTTTCCTTATTCTCTACAAGACACATCCGATTTAATTGGGAGTCTTCCTATCAAAACAGATACCTGCCATGAAAAGGTGCTTACTCACGACCTTGGAAATCTACGTATCGACCTTGTACTCTCTAAAAAAAAACACCATTCCGAAAAACTCCGCCAAATTTCTCCGTTTCCATAAATGAGTTTTCATCCATCATGTGAATTATTTGGGGGGAAGAGTTGAGCGCATAATGGTCTCACTACGTACTTAAACACCACACACACACACATCAATACATGACGATGGATATAACTATTGCAATATCATACATAAGTACAATACATGTGGACAGTATATCGTCTTAATAACAATATATCACTCTACATTAGTTGGAAGATACAGATGATATCTTCAATTGAATAGACATATCACATATCATTAACATCACACCAAAGGAGTATTGTTATAATCTGAATCTAATGTTGGAATACTGCAAATATGGTTGTATTGTAAAGTTTTGAAATGTATGTTTGATATTCGTATGTATACAATATTAGACATGAGAAGTTATTTGAAAGGATACGAATCATTCTCTGCAAGAAGAAGATACTCACCTGTTATCATCATTCCTAGGATCGCGGTTACTCTGTTGAGATGAAAGACGTGATAATGATATCGATGTATTTGCTGTATCTGGGCTTCCTCTATATGTAGGTGGTAGTATAAAGAAGATGATGACAGAATATATGGTTGGGCGTATTGCAAAGAAAAAGATATGCACAACATTGCAATAAGCTACAAACTCACATTCTTCTAGTATCGGATGTTGAACTAGAACCACTAGGAGATGTTAATAGTAATTGGTGGTTAGCATCATCGACCAACTTCTCTCTTTTTCTTTTCTTCTTGTTAGAAAAGCAATTGAGTTGTCGTAGCATATTATTTTGTGTACTTATCTATTGCAACAAAAGCTCGCTCCCTCAATAGCGCACTCTCTCCTATATAAATAACGACTTTAACCGAAACTTGCGGCCGCCTTCCCTAATTGAACAGAGCGCCGCCGCCAACCTTCACATGAATGCTATTGGCCATCGTATGTGTCGTGCTCATTTTGGTTTTTTACTCATTTCGTGTCGAGGTCAATACGTAGTCAACCTAAAACTAAAGGACCCCTGACCGACCCCCCTCATCATCTCATTGCTTGACTATTGGAGCTATTGGCACACAGCTATTTTTGCATAAACACTCAATGAAATACACTATGAGCTCTAGATCTGCTTTAGAAGGCCGTCATAGCCATAGCTGGCCTGGAGGTATCATTATACTTGTCTACGCAATCATCTGCACAAGTCTAGCAAACAATTTTATCATAATTTGCAACAATGTACATGCCATCAAGTCGCCTCGTTCATTCATTGGTAACAGAAGAAGGCTGGGTACTACTAATAATAAACATGATAATGAAGAAGGGTTTACACTGGGTGAACTAGATCAAATGATGCAATCTAATAAAGATACCTCAATACTACTCGATTCAAATATGTTATTTACATCTGATACATCAAATCAGCCACAGCAAGCTCAAACTCAAGTAGACGAAGATTCAAACAATAATGCAAGGCACCAACTGAAAAGAAGATTAGGTAAAATCAACTTAGATTTGTCAGGTCGAATCATGTGTCATTTACTCTCACCAAGAGATGACTCGTCATCATCAAATCAACTTCATAAGAATGAGAGTATACCACTATTCACTATGCCAACAACACCGTCTACAACAAGACACAAGAAGATGCAGAAGTTAATACCAAATGTATACATTGGTGCTAATTATGATTTAGATGAGGTATGGTATGGTGCTACTCGATATATTGCAAGATGTTCTTGGAAACTCCCTTCATTATCAAAATCATCAGTTGATGGCTTAGACTCAATTGGTACATCTACACCACGAAACCATGTAGTGTTAGAATCAATGAACAATTTGTACAGAAAGATATTCCCCACATCCGCCGAGCCGTCGACATCAATGAAGACGAATTGGATGATTGATATAGAAGGTGAACAGAGCGTATTTGATAAATCTGATACTACCACTCGATTATGCTTGATACAATCTCCATCATCATTGATATTATCATCAATAACTTCAATGAACAATAGAAGACGACTAACATCTCAGAAAGTTTCTGTAGAGTATGACTCTGCCAAATATACTGATGATTATAAGTCACAAACTTCAATACCAAAAGGATATCTACAATATGCACCAACAATATCACTTAATATACAAACACCCTTCATTACAAATCGATTACATTTGAATAATAAACGAACATGGATTGTATCAAATTCTGGAGATGATGCTGGTAACTATTATAATGGTAACTATTATGGTGATTCAAATAACAGTGTAAAGAGAAGATTTGATAGTATCAAGGAGAGTTACAGAAGGTGTATCCCTCAATCACAGTCTGCTTCTCCCACTACTACAGTTACCACTGACGCATTATCATCACATCAGAAGAAGAAGAATCTATTCAATAAACTATCGAAATGGTTGGAAAATGATGGTTGGGTACCTAATAAAGTTACTACTGATTTGATGGGTAATTTACATTCAATTAATGAAGTTGGTTTTGGTAGATTAGAACACACTGCTGAAGCTGTCGAAGATAGAGATATCAAGAAACAACTACGTCAGTTTAGTAGTAGTATCATCCCACCACTTCATAACACAGGAATAAGAATACACATCTCAAAGAGGATAGATTGGAAAACATTACCCATCTTTCCCTGGAGTAATAGAAATGTCGGCAATAGTAATCATAATCACTCAGGTGGTAGTGGTAGTATGATGGATGCATTACAATCAACACACCTTCAATTTGAAATAGTTGGTATGGACAAGTCAGGATTGAAGGTTACAAGTATTGGTTTGAATGCTGATTTACTTGATTGGAAAGATACGTTTAGGATTACCTTGGGTCAAGAGAGTGTTGCTGATTGTTTCGTATGACAGAAGATATTGTTAATGATTCATCCTACATATCTACTTTACTATTATCTACTTTACAAGGTTTACATTACATATTGGGCACAACTATCGGCACAGTATTGGAGGATACATTTGCCAGATTAAACGGGCAATAACAGGAACCTGATGTCTTTACAATCGAACGGTCTCGCTCTTCTCTGTTTTGGCAGAGTTGGTAGATCGATTAGAAGCAGTAGTTTTATTGGCCTTGGCATCACCGTTAGATCTGGTTGATCCTGATTCGTCCTTCTGTGCTTTGGCATCGCCACCTCCAGACCTTGTACTTCCATTACTGTTCTTCTGTGCCTTGGTGAATAACCGATGTGCTCCCGTCTTGGATTTGGTAGTAGAACCTCCATTTGAACGGGTAGATCCTGTACTTTTCTCGGCTTTGCTTCCTCCTTCAGAACGGGTAGAGATATTACTCTTCTCGGACTTGGCCTCGGTATCACCGGATCTGGTGGAAGATCCTTGGGACTTTGAGAATAGATCTCCGTCTTTCCTGAGGGGGTTAGGTTTCTCTTCATACGAAGGCCACCAGCACGGCCATGCTGAGCAGAGACACCACCCACGACAAGGGTAGTAATGATGACGATTGACACTATCCAATTCTTGATCATGATGCTTCTCTTTCTTTTCAAGGTATATATCGTGGTTGTTATGAGATATTATGATCCGTATTGTTGCTGGATACAATCCCACATAATGATATTAGAACTCCGTTATGAGAACACAAGATGTCAACAAGCAAGAAAGAGTAAGGATGAGTGATCACGAATCGCTTTATGAGAAACACCAAACCTCATGCGAACCCAGATGTCAACCAAAGTAAAGAAGATAGGAAGCTTATAATATATGTTGATAACATGACGAGAAAGAAAAGGGTCGACAATAATGATTCTGCAGCGTGTCCTTCCTGTGGAAAGCTATTCCATCGTGGGAATGTTACAGCTATTGTGAAACTTGAGGACCACATGTGGAACACAGGGCATAGTTATTGCAAGAACTCAAACTGTCCTATCTGCGGTAAGCAGTTCCACCATAGTGGGAATGTTACAGCTATTGTGAAACTTAAGGACCACATGCGTGAGACAGGACATAGTTGCAAAGAATCAAACTGTCCTATCTGCGGTAAGAAGTTCCATAGTGGAGGCTATCACCCAGCCGATCAAAAACTGTACCATCATATGTGTGAAAAAGACGAATGTCATCGACAGCGAGCAAGACGAATGAATTGGAAGAAAAGCAGTTGGTCACATGTGATGTTTCCACGAAAGCTATTTAGCTAGTGTTTAAGAGGCTCAACCCAGAGATAGACATCGGTTAGCTTTGTCACCATTTATCACTGAACACAGATAATTAATTTGAATTAGTGTCTCATGTTTATTCTTCGATTTAGAATGAGGATGAGGAGATGGATAGGATACAGAGATGCCCGGCGGGCCATCAGCATGTGGTATCTTTATTTTAGTGACGATTCAACTCAGAAAGGTTATTAGGCGGAAGCGATCCGAGTATTGTGGCGGTGTACGACTTTGTTTACAACCTCAAGAATAAGGAAGAGGCTTATAGCTTCATGTCTGGTAGTGGATTGACGAGACTGACAGATAGACGGGGGTTGTTGTAGATGAACGCTAATTGGATCTTGCTATTCCTAATTAATACTTGGCCTAAAACGACGTCATATTATCTTGCTGGATCCTCCTCTATTACACCTATAACTTCATTCTTCTCTTCCTCTATTCTGATTGATTCATCTGCTTTGAAGGACACTCTTTTGTCCTTATTTGATTCATCTACTGTTGACTGAGGCTCACCTCCCTCCTCGACATTATCGACATCTTCTTCTCTATCAGCCGCCAATTCGTCTTTACTTCGGACTTTCCCCATAGCAGCTGAAACTAGACCTGAGAATCTTGCTGAATTGGAACTGCCGACTGAGTTTGGCGGTTGCATATAATCACTATCATATCTCGCTCCTCTTGTCGTCAAACTCTCGTCATAACAACAGAAGAAAAGGGTCACACATATTAATGCCCATACTTTTTGTATCCTCCCTGACTTTTGTATCATATTGTATCTTGGTCTAAAGTAAATAAGTGCATTAAAGAAGCCCTGACTACCAATGAAAGTACCGGCCAATACAAAAATAACGGGATGTATAGTTCCCCCTAACAGTTGTATCAATCTGGCCAGGGTTGGGAATGTCCATACTACAAAAAATGCTCCGGCATATAGGAAACACTGTGTCTTAACTTTTTGAGTCCGTACAAGCATTGAATTCTTAATCTTTATCTCTTGTTGTTGTTGACCATTAGTTTCGGATGAGGATGCTCTACTACTATTACTCATGTGGTTGTATCTTCTGCTTGAATGCCTTAAACTTTGACGTTCATTATCACGTACAGATGTATATATCATTATCATTGCAACAATGCAAAATACAATTGCAGTCCACAATGGAGCAAAAAAGAATGCCCATCTATAGATTTCAGCATTGTCACCTCGTATACAGTTTGTTTCTGTTAATTCGGTATTTCCTTTCTTCACTTCATGACTTGATATACAATCTGAAGGATATGGTGCAATCCAACAGTCTGTAGAAAAGGAAGTTCATAAGTAGGATACGATGAACATCTAACTATATTATACGTCAAACATCAAATAAACAAGAGAATAAAACTCACCCCAATCTGCTGGATTGAATAGTTTCAAACTAAGTTGTGTAATAGCAGCTGCCAATCCAAGCAACCAAGGTATTCCATGCATATAACGCTCAACTCCTCGTATTCTTGTTTCTGACCAACCATATTTAATTGTTAATAGGTACTGCAATTGTAGAGCACACATATACAGAACAGCCGATGCATTAAATAGGGTAACAGTAAAACCCTGTATGTTGCATGTTGTTTGATTACCAATCGCACCAACAGCTCCACTATCTGCCGGCATGAATAATGGTGTTAATATCCATATAATACTTGTGCATAAATCACTAATCGACAATCCTAATACCAATCGTTGCTGGGGCTTGCTTCTATTAAATGCTGACCTTGTTACTTGTGATATAATCATTAGTGACCCGATGGCTGATAGAAAGCATGAAATCTTTTGCAATACAAATAATGCAATTTGGTATGAGTCCGTCATGTTGTTTGTTTCCTCCTCCAAATATGTAAAGGTATGAGAGGTTTGCTTATCATAGGTATATATTAAACCCTATTAAATTGATCTAGCTGCGGCGAAAAAGACCAAAAAAGGTTTAAATATATATGCGACAGGCTGCGACAGGGATGCTCCAAGAGAACATATAGCTCAGGCGATGAGGATTAATATACCGCGTACTTGTGTGGTAGGAACGCAATATAACAATTTATTGTCGCCGCTGTGGACGCCGAGTAGCAGACAAGGCAATATCAATCGTCTCAATATCACAATGGCTAGTCTAAGTGATGATAAAAAGATACCACTGACCACTCCCTAAAAAAGAGAAAACTATTAGAACCTACACTTCATTGATATGTTTTGTGTTACAGTTGGTGTTACAGTAGTGTGATGTTACAGTGTGGTGGTAATTACATTATCCTAGCATAATCTACCTAGGTTGTGGACTGTTCAGACCCAAATCTAATAAAAAGTCCTCAAACTCATTCAGAGAATCTAAAGCATTCGTCAACTCCTCTAACTTATTCTCTTCGGCCTCCTCGGATTGAGCCTCGGCCAAAGATGGTACATTCAAAATAGACGACCCTGCTACTTCTTCTTCTCCTCTAGTACTATCACTCGGTTGTTTCCTTGATGGGCTACCGCGTTGAGGCGTCGAAAGACCTTCTTCTTGTTGTTGTGGGGCAGCCGCCGCTGCAGAAGTTGATCGAGGTGACATAATATCTGGGGGCAGTGCCTCTATATCCTCAGAGGATAGACTATCATTGAGACTATCAGGACTACGTCCCAAACTCTCATCCAAATCTTCAAGGTTGTTCGTTATGTTGACACTTTCCAATACTCGTAAACACTCATCATGATCAGATTGGAATGATCGTTCGAATGAGTTGTCTTGTTGTAGATTGAAATTTTGGGATCGTAATGTATCAACTTGGTTACGAAGTTCATCGACTGATACCTGTAGTTGAGTGGATTGCTTAATAGCATCATCCTTCTCGGATTGGAGTATGGCAGCCTCAGCCTTGCACTCTTTTGCCTCGGTGGCGAGATGCTCATTCTCGGATTTAAATGATGCAAGCATCTTGTCCACTTGGCTGTTGGAATTGTCCTCCTTACTTCTTGGTATACTGGGATCTTCTCTCCCACGCAGCAATATTTCACGTACCCTCGAATTAGCTCTATCCCGTTGACCAACAACAACACTAACCAAACTTTCTAATTGAATAATCTTCCTCCGTTGCATAAGTGCATCATCATTCGCCACCTTCTCACGCTCTTCAAACTCGGCACGGTCACGTTTACGTTTCGTTTCACTTTCCGTAAGTCGATTCCTCGTACGTTGTAATTGGGATAACAATTCATCCTTCTGTAGCTGCACACCGAATAATTCCTTAATCTGTTCCTCGGCCGAATCACGTTCATTTATTATCTCCTCAAGCTTGTGTTGTAATTCCTCGACACTCTTCTCTTCGGAGGAGGAGCAATTTGATATGTCTTCCTCGGCGGGCATTTTATTATTAATGGATGCTGAATGGTTATTATCCTGGGGCAGGGAGGAGGAAAGTTTGCTATCGTCATTCTTCTTGCTGCTATTATTATCCGGATCATCAAAGAGGGGATTGTAATTAATAGGGTCAATAGCTGCCAATTTCTTAGTTAGGTCATCCTTATCATCCTCTAATGATGAGATACGTGTATTGGCGAGTGTAACCTCTTGTTCTTTTGATTGGAGTGATGATTCAAGATTTGATATCTTGGCGGCATTATCTTGCTTGGCACGTTTGGCAGTTGCCAGTAATGACTTATACTTTGATTGAAGCTTTGCTAATTGTTGAGCAACTTGGGGATCATGAGCAATAGGTGGGGTTCTTTTTGATGATGATGCCATCGCGGTAGTAGTGGTACGGGTGCGACGCGTGGATCTGTTCCTGCTATTGTTGTTAGTTAATACCACATTTGTCTCAGTTATTACAGGCAATGAGGGGTGTTGCCGACCAGAGGAAGCCTTCCCGTCAACGGCTGCTGCCGCTTCTCCTCTTCTTCTTCCCACTGCTGCCGAAGATACGGAACTAAATGGGGAGCTACTATCCCCCGACGAGGCACTAGTAGCACTAGTTACACTAGACTCATCCGCTTGCTGTTGTATATCTTGATGGTCCTGCTTGAGCATGGCCTTCGTGAGGGCAGCATCAAGGGAGGCCGTGGAATCAAGTCCCCTCTTCTTTTTGTTACTTCTTGTCTCTCTTCCTCCCTTATTTTGAACCTCCTCCTCAGAATCATCGGCGGGTTGTTTTGGTGTTGGTGGAGTTGTCGAGTCTGCAACCTGTGTTGCACCCATGACGAGTAGACTTGCCATTTCTCGAATTGCCGATACTGCAGCAGCCTCTTCTTCCTCCTCTGCTGCTACCGCGGCAATGCTATTATTGTTAATATCGCCATCCTCTTCTCCTTCTCCGTTCTCGGAATTACTACTAGCACCCCGTGTAACCACCCTCCGCGGTGTATCCGGTGTAATAATAATACCGGCACCCTCGCCTGTAATTTCGGTAAGACTTTTACCACCCATATTATGTTGTTGTTGTTGCCGCCGCGGTGGTGGTTGTTGTTGTTTCTTTACCTTATTCGGAGGACGGCCCCTTGCGGGTGCTCCCGTATTTGGTTTATTATTATTACTACCTGCGTTGCCATGTTTCCTTTGACATACTTTCTTATCTGTGAAATTGGGGAAGAAGGGGAAAAAGTGAGTTTATGGCATGAAATAATAAAAACAATCCTCATACCCCTCTGATACAACTCGTTTCCCACCCTCGAATCTCTTTAATGTGTCCACCCTCCAAACTTTTTAAATATAATCCCAAACAATAAATATGAAAACTTACCAACATGATATTGCAATCCCTTTTCACTTAAAAAATCTTTATTGCAATGTGGACATTTTAATGGATTCAAAATTGCACCTTGATATAAACTATTACTGATATTTCCATTGGTAATTGATGTACGTGATTTGGCTGGACGACCTCCCACCTTTTTAGTTTCAATATTATTGTTTGGGATTGTTGATGTATTTGAGGTGGTTGAGGTTGTTGTGTTTGAGGCGGTGGTGGTATCCTTGAATTGTTGTTCCAATATTAAATCCCCATTGCTATCCGTATCTTCATTATCCCCAACATCTGCCACAGCAGCAGTAGCCGTAGAAGAAACAGCAGCAGGAGCCGATTTTCGTCGTATACCCTTACCCATTTCACTTAATCTCTTCACCTCCAACTTCCTATCCCTCTCTTCTCTCTTTTTACCACTATTATTTGTTGTTGTACCAACTAGACTAACCCTCCTCTCTTTCAACGTAACCACACCAACACCTGCTTCATAATAACATTCTAATTCACATTCCTCACATGATTTTGAATCATACGAACATACATAATTACAACGTGGACATGAGAATCCTTCACCACATTTTACATTGGATGATGAAGTGAAATTGGTGGAAGAGTAGGGATTGAAACGTGTTATGCATTTTAGTTTACGTTTGGGTCTTATACCGATTTGTGTTGAATTGTTAGATGTAGAATCGGTGGAGGAGGTGGTAGTGGGTAGAGGTGAGGCAGCATTGAATGCAAATAATGGTTGTTGTGATTTATTTTTAGAGTTGGTGGATTTCACATGTTTTTTATGTGACCTTTTAGTTGTTGGAATTGTTGTTTTAGTTGTATTGGATGGCTGTTGTGTGGATGATTGTGACTGAGGGGTGGTGGTTGATGTTTTATTATTATCATTGGTAGTTGATGTGGGATTGTTAGGTGAGCTGATTATGTCATTATTACTAACCTTAGTTGTTGATACAGGCGCCGCGTCCGACGAGCTGCTGCCCTCCGGCCGATCGGCTAAATTATTGCCTGAAACTGCTCGCTTTTTAATTGGCTTCATTATTTATTATAATTGTTGTGTGGTATTATTATATAAGGGGCTACTTGCAACGCGTAGGCCAATGTTAGGTGCACCTTAAAGAAAGTTTATTGTGTATGATGTGTTCTCCCGTCTCTCCTATGCAGTGCCGTAGAAACGCGAGGTTTGTACAGCGTAATTTCTTGAATAATTATATACAATCCAGCGTTAATATATTGATATACCGTCAGTTATTTAATTGCAATAGGTAGAGGGCTGTGATACCACACACGTCTTAAAATAAAATTGTTGTATGTGATGTTCCTACTTCTTTGTGTGGGTGTGCCGTAGACGCGCAATCTTATGCGGTAAAATTAGGGGAATAATTATATGCACTTAATAAAGCCGATATAAGCAGCCGCTCTGGTATATTAATTGCAATAGGGTTGATATCCACGCCGGGTTATTGTGATAGGTAAGTAACAGCAGCCACCAAGAGGAGTTGAATTGGCTGCGAAGGAATTTATTTTCGTACTTTTTTATATTAGTGGTTATTTGATGGCGATGGAGAGTTAGTTTGCTGTATTTGCACAGTATTGAATATATCGGGCTGGCTATTAATTCTCCGGATGATATGTGACACATTCTTCTATAACATTATTGTCTAAGTCTTCTAGTTTTGAACAGTGCCGCCGCCACCAGCACAATATATATTTCATCCCGTCATTTTTTTTTGTTTGAAACAGAAATGCTTTGCCATTGCTGTATTATTGTATTATTATAGATATTTGGAGCATTGTTGAGCTAACATATTTATAATATTTAGATGCACTGGTTATACGATGTCGAGAAGATTGATATAGGCGGGGGTCATTGATATATTGCAACATTCACACAACCTGAGAGGTAAAGAGATATAATATAAGGTAGTAAGAAGGAATACATCGCATCAACAATATATATAACAATAAAATGGACAAGCTAGAACTAGCCAAGGAGCGTCTCAATAATGCACATAACAAACATGAGAACGATTATCAAGCCACAATTACCAAACTGAATGATAAAGAGAACGAGTTGTTGCAAAGAATACAAGATCTCAATAATGAGAAGCATAAGGTTGGTATACTCCATGGTAATATCAATGAAGTATCAAAGGATGATATAGTTGAAATTAATATTGGGTCCTCCCCAGGAACAGTTATTACAGCAAAGCGTTCAGTACTAATAAGTGTGAAGGGATCAAAAATGGAGGTATTATTTAGTGGACGGTATGATAAAGTTATAAAACGAGATGCAGTGCATGGGAGGATATTATTACCGGATGTTAACCCTGCTGTATTTCAATTCATTATAGCATATCTGGAAAAGTTGATGGAAGCAGAAGAAGCTAACCAAACCTTATTTCCCGATCTACCAAAGTTGACCGATGAATACTTCCATCTCCTTCCACAACATCTTGATCTATTTGGGATTGTATTGCCAATGCTCCCCGATAGCAGTATTGTGAAATCTACAACAGAAATGAACTGTCTTCATAACTGGTTAGAGGAGGTAGATCAAGGAACACCCTCCATTATGTGGCCAGAAAGACATGTGAGAAAGAGCTCGGATGGGGAGTTCAAATTGATCTACCGCTCATCACGGGATGGTCTAACAAATAGCGCCTTCCACCGGAAGACTGGAAATCATACAAAACGAACAATTACAATCATTGAAACAACGTGTGGTATTGTATTAGGCGGCTATTCTGATCTCCCCTGGGTATGGCATGGAGGTTATGCTGAGTCGATAAAGACCTTCTTGTTTGTATTACGGAAGAGTGATATTGCGGCACCTATTAAATTGAATCAGACTAGAGATTCTCTTGCGATGGACGGTGACTGTGCTATTTACAATGATATTAGCCAGGGATCCTCATTCGGGGCAGGACATGATCTAGAAGTAAATGATTCAATTGTCACATTATGTATTGGTTGCACTTATGAGGCTGGGCCTTTCAAGCCGTACTCACCCAAAGATAATACTTATGCTATAAAAGAAATGGAAGTATATCACGTCACCGATAAACCAGCTAAGGGAGCAATAGCTCAACAAACCCTTGACAAAGAGGCCTTGGGGGCTATTCCCAAATGCAAGATAGTATCAGGATTTTCGGATGGTATCAACAAGGCAATAAAAGAAAGACAAGAATCACTTCGGTTAGCCGAGGTAGAAGTATCTCAACTTGAAATTGCATTCAAAAACGAGAAGAGCTGTTGACAAGTTTTTAGCTGATGATATGAAGGTTGATTGAGAGAGAAATGCATAAAAACAGTTAGGTAAAGATAAAGGAATCTTTTAGTATTACTACTACTTTTATTCCTAATATCCAATCTACCTATCTATCACAAAGTTTAAAGTCAGTACAACTTTTTCTGCGGTATCGTCGAGGTGGTAAACAAAGTCGTACACCGCCACAATACTCGGTCACTTCCCACCGCTCCAAGGGGATACCGGCCCGGTACACTACGTAGAGACCTACATAGGAATTAAAAGATTCCCGTCTCGTACTCATTGAGCCCCTCTTTATTTGGTCGGGCTGGCGCTCATGAAAAATTGCCGCCGCTCATCGCATAAACTCACCATAAAATTAACACTCAACCCATTATACTGCAGTCTCTATGGAATATTAATGCAGCATCATCAGATCTTAGTTACCCTTTTGACAGGAGGCCTCATCACTATTTATACCATTGTCTTCTAAAAAGGGTAACTAAGATAGTAGAAGAAAAAGGGGCACGGCCTAGAGCCTCACCACCTCCTGATGAACCATCTTATGAATAGTTGCCAATCGACCATGATATCACCACCATATGAACTCACCCACACGCCACCAACATATCAGACATCACTTTGAACCCTACCAATACTCGTAGTAGCTTGGTGGCAGCGTTACAAACCGCGAACGCTACTAACAACTACGATTTATGCCTCAGCGGATGATACGAAATAGGTGATACTCGACCGTTCACCTCTTGGATATCCATTGCAATGGACACACCTTCCAATACCCATGAGTATATCGCCATTCGATGTCTTTGTAGAGGAGGAGATAACGGGAGCATGGGCTATAAAGGTGGTTTGATACTCCTATTGCAATTCTTCCACCACAACACATGATTTTTCATACAATTAATAAAGAAGTAATAAGGAGATAACTTAACCTGTGGTGTGTATCAGTGCCTACCATACACTACATAATGAACATTGATGACTATATAATCGGTTAGTAATGAAGATTCATTATAGAAACCAATACAGAACCACCACATCCTTATTTTATTATATTTTGGGGTGAAACATGCAAGGTAAGCCATGACTATTTTGTCATTAATGGCCAACTCAACAATCAGCAAGCACCAAAACAACACACAGATCGAGGTTATATATATTCTAAAGAAGTATGTGGATGATCATTTGGGTTACAAGGAGTGTTTGGCCATTGTATGCCTCGTCTTATTACAAATGTTTGGTATTCGATTATTTTAGATACCAATTGCAATCAACAACATAACTTGTCAGATGGACCATCATAGAAGGAAACCAGGTGATGCAACAATCAAACAATATGTAGGAACAATGTCTGTGTGTTTTAGGACGCATATATTCAATACACGAGGAGTAGTATATAGGTACATGTGATTTTATTAACATTTTAGAAGGTAGAATGTGATTTAGAATGTGGTGACACATCAAATATATGTCTATCTAACAACTAAATCAACTGTTATAACGTTTTATGATAGTATTGTATCGGTTATGTATACTTTACATGGTTGATTTCCATTTATTCTACCTATATTACATTGAAATAGGTACAATGTGCATGTAATTATTGCAACAAAAATAAAGGGTGGGATCAGCCTCCGTGTAGCCACTAAATAGAGTCGCCGACACCAACCTGATGGTACCAAATCGTTGGAAAGGTCGTTAGGATGAATATCTGCCACGGCTGCCAACGATAGGATGTCCACCGTCGGCGTATGCCGTCGGCGGCTAACCACTATGGTGAAGGGCATCGTCGTTATTTTACACAACAAAATGAAAAAATATTCCACGTCGAATGTTTGTACCGAGGCCTACGTAGGAATTCAATTTTTGGAGCGAGTGTTCCGCCTTGGGTGTCTTTTTAGATACGCTGATTATCGACTTAGGAGATTGATATATATAGGTATACGTAAGTGCGCATGATGTGTGTGTATCGAGAATTTAGTTTTTATGGCATAAGCAACACTCAATAGCTGATGTGATATTAACCACAACCCCGCATACATAGAATTAGTAGTATATCAGTTTATAATAGTATACCATACAAACATATAAGATAATATATTCAACTGGGTATTTAACATCAATATGCCGCCATCGTCTAGAAAAAGAAACAAAGGGAAGGATAGAAAGGCAAAGCAGCAGGCCAAGAAGGAGGAGACTGAGAGATTGGATGCACATAGATTTTGGCGTGGTATTTATAGTAATATAGAATGTAACCATGGTTGTGCGTCGACATCAGACGATCATCCTGTTTCTAGCTTTATGGATCAATATTTCGTAAATTCCCTTACTCATAAAATGAGCACGGGACAAAACCTGGGGATTCTATTTGAAACACACAAACAGGTATGGACCAATGCAAGTTATAGGAAATTAGCTAGAGATATATTGATACGAACTGCGACAAACGTGCTGTTGAGAGAAGATTCTTCAATCCTTTGGTCGTTATCGTTATACAGTGCTCAAGCTCTTTTGATTCTTGAACATTACAATGGTACAGATGATGTTAATAATATTGGTTCAGTATTCAGTTTACGGGTGGTAAGAACAAAAGGAAGAGATTTGAATTGTTATGATTATGATATTAGTGGCAGTGGCAGGCGAGATGCTTTGAAGTTTTACCGCAAACGAATATCTTGTCAATGCTTGAAGAAGATGCATTTGGAGGCAAGGAAGACAATCCCAAAGATGGGTTTGTGTGACCATTGCAAAACAGAGAAAGAGCGTGTATCTCTATCTGTCTGTAGCGAATGTATGATAGGACAATACTGTTCAAGAAAGTGTCAAGTAGCTCATTGGCCTGTGCATAAGGGGAAATGTGATATACTTACCCGCGATCATAAATTGCACATGAAAGAACAATCTTGTAGCGGTCCACAGAAGGATAAGTAGGGGACCGAAGAATGTAGTGTGATGATGAGTAGAATCGCAGACCCTAGCTAAGAAGAAATGCATATACATAAAAACAGATGAGGTTTGGATAAAGATAAAGGAGTCATTGTACTACTTCTTATTCCTAATATCAAATCTACTATCTATCACAAAGTCTAAAGTCAGTGCAACTTCTCCTTGGCGTACCACTCATACATTCCTTATCCTTGAGGTGTTAAACAAAGTACACCTCCACAATACTCGAAAACCTTTCTGAGTTCGATGATTGAACAGGATATCGGGTATCCTTACCTCCCTCGCTCATCTTAGTGTTGTACTATTATATTACCAATTCATAACAGTCTCGGGATGAGCTAGAAGCAGCAACCATACAGTCTCGATGTATTCTTTACTGTCTCGGTCAACCGTGTCATTATAAGACTCAAACAACATGTGAATGGGTAGCTTCTTCGCCTTATTATGTTCAGAAACATGTGCATTCTTCTTGTCTAAGAAGTACTTGACTACTTCACAGTTACCCCCACGACAAGCATAGTGTAAAATAGAATCTTTATTCATGTCCAAATGGTTCCAAGTACGCTCGTCAGGCATTTCCATCATGAACTGAACAACTCTAACTGAACTAAATTCACAAGCAATGTGTAATGGGAATGCCATGTCGTAATCCGGCATACGAATCGCTGATGTATTTCCCATTAACAACAACTTGATAGATCCAAGAGGAGCATTATCTTTTAATGCATGATGAAGAGGTAGCCAGCCATTCTGATCCAATGTCGTCATGGTGTTCATATCTTGTGCTTTCTTGGCATACTCAAGCTGTGTTTGTAAAAAGTTGATGATGATTAAATTGTCATCACTTTCACTCTCCTCCTTTGCAAGGTCAAGTGCGCTATACCCACCATCATCGCGATCTTGAATAGCTAATGGGTATGCATCAAACAGGGTCTTAATTATATTGATATCCAACAAACGATAACGGCAGGCAATGTGCAACGGCAGACGGCAGATTCCTTCCATCTTCCTTGATGCAGCAGTGGGATCATGTTTCAGCAGTACCTCAATCAACTCTGTCCCCCATGTTCTGTTTATGCAGTGAATAGGCGTGTGCCCATAAGCATCTTCAACACAGATACTCTCAGGATATATCCCTAATAGATAATCTGCTGTATCGACTTTGCCATGAGTGCATGCTTCATGGATTGGGAGCTTGCTTGTTCCGTCTGGTCCATCTGCTAGCTCCCTTACGGACTCTGGATATAAGCCTATCAGTGTTTTGCATATAGCGGTTGATAAACTGCGAGCTGCTTTGTGAATTGGGAGGTCACCGTCATCTCGGCTTCTTTCCCTCAATATTGTAGGGTCTTCATTGAAAAGAACATGGAAAATATCAAACCACTCCTGCTCATCCAATTCGTCATTAGTGCAAAGAGCGTGAATAGGCAACTCCCCTGAAATATCACGTTGATAAAGCCCAGCGGACCAACTACTTAATATATACTTTACTGTATTCGAGTCCATGCTCTTGTTTAAGCATGCGACTTGCAGTGGTGCTCTATTCCACCCGTCCACAAATTGTAATGAAGAAGGTTCTACTTGGATCAGATATTCAAGAAGACTTTTTTTATTGTCGATGTTTGGGTTAGAAACAGCCGTGTGTATAGGATAGCATTTCCAATTATCATCAGCACTGGATAAAGCCTGGGGGTAGGCCTCTACTAACATTTTAACTGTATCAATATCTATATTCTCTTGTCTTGAGAGGTAGTAATGGAGAGGTAATCCATACACCCACTCATCATCTTGACCACTTGTCGCCCCTTCATCTATCAAAGACATATGTGATAGCACTTTTGGAAACTTATTCAATAGTAATTTAATAGCGACGCTTGGAAAGTTTTTATTACTACAAGCCAGATGTAATGGATAGGTGTTGTTCTCCGAATCGGACGAAGAATAACTTGGACAATAAACATTTGTGGATGCCCCGGACACAGCAGGAAACGTATTAATACAGCATTCGATGATCTCTAATGTGACATTCTCATTCATACATACATGATGAAAGAAGGGGTTTTCGTATTTCCACATATCAATGCCGGAATGTCTAATCAAATTCATAGCAGTTGGTGTAAGTAAATTGATTCTCTTTTGCAAAGATTCCAATGAAAGATCTTCTGATTCACACAACATTTCCAACTCTTCAATAAGAGCAAGTCCGGGCTGGATTACCTATTCAATAGAGGTCGAAGTGGAGGAGCAACGACTAGTGAGAAAACATTTATAATATATGAGCAGCATATGCGGTACCACTTACATCCTTCCATCGATTCTTACACTGATCATATGATCTCGTACCCTTAAAAACTTCCTCGGAGACGTACTGAAAGTCATCATAACCCTGTTCATCCACAGTAATACGAAGGATCTGATCCTCATAGTCACTCCATTCAGTTTCCATTGCAAAGAGGTAATGATGTGTACCGATTTACAAACAAGTCAGTTGTCAATCCCCAATACTATTACCATTCGAAAGATTGATAAAAATTGACGCTCTGAATATATTATCAATATGCATCACTCTCCAATTGTATACCAATCAGTCTATTTACTATTGATATTGATAAGGTACACACAAGATGTGTACTTTTTGTAAAATCTTTACTACTCAATATATATTAGATGTCAATATCCAAGACTACTACCATTCGAAAGAGCGTTGAAAACTGATGCTCTTGATATATTAACAATGTTCAATACTGTCTAATTACCAGTCGTCTCCCTAAATAAGGTACACAACCGAGAGCGATAGATGAATGCTATAATCCAACAAAAAGAAAGTCCTCCAAGAATAAAAGTCCAACATCCCATCCCACTATAGCCCTCATTCTATACGAAAGCTTTGGTATCCTTTTTATTGAGTCAACTAAAGAAAAGGCCGATGCCGGAGGTATCTTTTTATCAGTTGCCTATAGTAGGTGAAGTTCAATCTCTCCTATTGGTGGTATATATTCTCCTATCCATTTGTTCTGAGCATATAGAGTATACAATGTCATCACTAGAATCGTCGTTATCAGAGGGGCGGTATCGCCGTCGAAGAAGACGATACGAATCGACAACTAATCATTGCGTTGAGTCATCTATATTACAATGTACAGCAGCTGTTGCCTTCCCTCCATCTACCAATATACATACAGACGTAACATCCAATAGAATATATAGAACTAATAGAAGTAGAAGAAAATCAATACCAACGATATCGAGCTATTTGATGATCATAGCCGCTGTGATAATTGCAATAAATGCAGTAAATAATTGCTGCTGCTATGCATTTCAATCTCCTGCTATTATACAACGAAGTTCAGGTTTTAGAATACAGCATGGATTGGTAAGTTAAAGGTCGTATTGTGTGTTGCAGAAGAGTATTTTGGAAGTTTGAGGGGGTGGTCGGCTGACTAAATTTGTGCACAAGATGGTGTCTACTTTTTATAGGCTTCGGTTATTCTGCCCCATCTCTCACACACAATCATATTCTCTTACCAATATATACTCAAAACTAAACACTGTCCAATCAATTAGAATCGACCCCACCTTAAGGGAACATCACAACAATTATTGGCTGCCTCGAGTAGATCAGAGCAACAAGTATTATCTAAAAAGTCTAAATCCAAACAAACTAAAAGAACCAACAACAAAAGGAAGAAGCAATATAACACAAAAAAGAAACGTCGTAAACCAAAATACAAACGTAAATCCCCCCTAACACCAACAGAACGTCAACTCCGCACCACTTCCGCTCAACGTCGACTCAAATATGAAAATATGCGATCCCAATCCCTAGAAAAGAATCAAGAACCACCAAGTATATGGAGTTTTGATTCATTATTCCCTGAACCTATATTAGATACATATTGTATTAATGAAGATTTATATGGTGATAAAGTTAGAGAAAATAAGGTTAAGGAACGTCATGAGAAGAAACAGTTAGAGGCTGAAATGTTAAAGAGACGTAAGTTGGATTTAGATAAATCTGAGAGAAATTATTTGATATCTGTTGATAAACAGAGTGAGATTGGCACCAATGTAGAAGCTGCTGCTGCTGCCGAGGGTACAGGCAGGGAAATTACCAAGGAGCAAGATATCGAATTGACACGTCAAACTATCATGAATACTACCTCCTCCTCTGCGTCGTCAACTTCAAATAGTGATACACCAACATCAACGGGACAAGGAGAAGAAGGCACGAAAGAATTGGAATTAAACATATCAATGACACCATTATCATCATCATCCTCCAAACAACAAAAACAACAGCCTGTAGCACCAGTAGACAGGACATTAACAAGATTAGTCGAAGATCGTTTATCAGGATTTACCCGATCACCCTCCGGTTCTATCCAATACTCAACATCACTATTAGATTCCTCTCGAGCCGTGCAATTCCGCGAAGGGATACGATTAGGCAAGGCATTAAATATCAATATCGATCGATTATGTCATTTTGCAAAAAAAGATGTAAGTCACGGTCGGTTAGAGGAGGCTCAAGAATATTATTTAAAAGCACAAATAATGGACCCAACGGATGGCCGACCATATTTAGGATTAAGTCGAATTGCAACAAGACGAGGTGATTTGCAACATGCACGGGGATTATTAAAGGAGGGGATACGTAAAAGTTCAGGAGGATTTGTGAATGTTAAGGGTCCATCGAGTGTTTCTGTTGTTCAAAAGAAGAACAGGAAAAATAACAATAGAAATAGCGGAACTGGTGGTAATAAAAGAAATAAGAGTGATGTAGACTTTCAAGAAGAAGAGGGGGAAACAATCGGGACGATTCCCGACCTTGGTGCTAATCCATTTTTACTCCAGGCATTGGGTCAATTAGAAGAAAAGATGGGTAACTTATATGCCGCGGAAGAATTGTATTTGCAGGCATTACGAAGTCGACCATCCCACGCCGCGTCATGGGTAGCATTGGCACAATTACGTACGAAGAAGTTACGACAAGGTGCCTCGGCGGGACGGGCGTGTTATCAATCAGCTGAACGTGAATTACTCCGGATTGGTGCCAAGCCCAACTCGTTCGTTTATACCGCGTGGGCAAGTATGGAATATAAGAAGGGTAGTCGTGAGGATGACATTAAGTGTTTACGCCGTGCACGTGAATTATATGAGAAGGCATTAAGTGCTGATCCACACTGTTCTGTGGCATACTTGCAATTGGGTGTAATGGAATCAGAATGTGGTAACTTCGATGAGGCTAAGCAGTGCTTTGAGAAGGTACTAACATTCGATCAGCGTAATTCTCGTGTACTGCAGGCATATGCTATTATGGAAAGTAGACGCTTACCCAAGGAGGATGTCGACTCACGACGGGTATTAGATTTGTTTGAAAGAGCACTCAAGGCTAATCCACGAGATGCTGGTGTATACCAGGCATATGCGTTGTATGTAGTTGAGTTGGGAGATATTGATTCGGCGAGGGATTTACTAAGACGGGGTACGGAGGTGAACAAACGACACCCTCCCGTATGGCAGGCTTGGGGAGTGTTAGAGACTCGGTTCAGTACCGCCAAGAATGCACGAGATGTATTTCAGCAGGGGATATGGGCTTGTGCTCAGCCGGGAGGTGGACAGAGTGGAGGTAGACGATGTGCACGTCTGTGGCAGGCATGGGGTGTGCTTGAGGCACAGGAGGGTGATCATGCAGCAGCACGACGATGTTTCAATAGAGCTTTGGATGCCGACCAACGAAATGTGGCAGCGGTTACGGCATGGACATTGATGGAGGCTGAACTGGGGAACTTTGCCGACGCCCGATCAATCTTTGAACGATCGCTGAAGTTGTTCCGATCACCAAGTGCTGATAAGACGTCTATTTGGAGAGCATATGAAGTTATGGAAGAACGAGCTGGTAATACAAGAGAGGCACAAATGGTCTTTCAACGATCTATGGGAGAAACCATGGCCAAGTCTACGATAGATGAGGAGGTGATCATAGCCAGGGCGACAAACCCGAGCAGTGTTGACGGAGCACAAGATATGATCGATGCCGCTGCTTTTGATTCGTCAAGACCAAAGTCATCTAAGAGAAGTCAAGAAATAGAAGTCTCAAGATGGGATACAGAAAGTGGTGAGATGGATGCCGAGGTGTGGATGAATAACGGGTCAATAGAAGGCAAAGTTCCAGCTAGTATGATGAAGAGACTCAAGACCAGATCTTCTAATGAAACAAGATAGAATTTAACTGAAGTAACTACCTCATGACGGATACCTCCTATAAAGCTGACAGAAGAGGAGACTTTACTTCCAATAGTCACTTATAATAGAATTAACTATTGGGAACCAAACAGACCAAGGTGGTGTTGGGTGTTGCTTTGATGATAATAATACCCGACATCCTAACGAGATCTATTACCTCTCTTGTCTCCATTGTTGCTCATCTCCTTTTGAAGAGCACTGAACAACATATCACAATGGCACTTATGCTCAGGCCAGGCCGCAAGTTGGCACTGCCTCGAACAGTACCGAGCAACCATACATCTACCACATGTAGATAGATATACACGCTCTATCTCGTTATCACAATTATAGCAAATGCCCATCTTTGGGGTAGACTTCCTCGCCTCTAAATGCATCCTCTTCAAACATTTGCATGATATTCTTTTGCGGAAAAATTTTAGTATATCCCGTTCAATACTTTCGGTGCCAATATAAAGATCTCTACTCTTTGATCTTACCGCCCGTGAATCGAAGACTGAACCAATATCATTTGTACCATTGTAACGTTCAAGAACAAAAATAGATTTTGCAGTACATACCGCCCCGCTAATAGTTTCATCTCCATTCAATATCAAATTCACCCCGATATTTGTTAATATATTGATTGCTAGTTTCCTGTAACTTTCATTGTTCCATATGAGTCTATGTGATTTGAATATCTCGCTCAAGTTTTGATGTACCGTCATCTCTTTGATTTGTGCATTTATGATAAATTGGTCCATGAAGCTGGAAACAGGGTGATCGTCTGATATAATAGAATCACATCCATGATGGCACTGTATGATACCACAAAACCTCCGCCAAAAGTCACGTGCTTCTGCTCTCTCATTCTCCTCCTTCTTGGCTAGCTGCTTTGCTTTTCTATCCCTCCCTTTATTTCTTTTTCTAGATGATGCCGGCATATTGATATAGTTGTGTTTCTATTGTTGATATACTATTATAACTGACGACAAATATGATAAGATATAAAACTGCTGATATACAATCAACTGCGTATGTGGGATTGTTATTGTGGTGGTTAGTAGTGTGATAGACAAGATGCTACCTTATTAGAGTGTTGCTATGCATATACACATCATGTGCACTTACCTTTGTATCTTTGTATATCAATAACCTCGCCGTCGGATAACCAGTGTATTATCTAATAAACACTCTTCTAAATATATCTGCTCAAAGATGCTCTTTATTACATATACCTTATAATATGTACAACAGGTGCTGCTATGAGTGAGTAGAACCATAGGTAGAACAGTAGAACCATACCGTTGTCGGTTTATTTTTTATTCCCATAATTGCATCTCCTTATGTGCGCCTCTATGGAGAGAGGGGGGGAGACGATTTGTATACAATTAGGCGGAGTATTGAATATTGACAGTACACTCACAGCATCAGTTTTTGACACTCTTTCGATTGGCGGTATATTGAGGATTGACATCTAATATTTATTGAGTACGATAGCAAAACGGACACATCTTGTGCACTTTTTTATTTTGATGTGCCCTCTTCATTGGAGAGCTTTATATACGCGTTAGTTTTATCATTTATTGATGTAGTATCATATATTAGCATATAATCATCACGTACACCAATAACAATGTCTTCGGATGACATTATTCATATCCGGGTAAAAAGCAACCGTTCTGGAAAAGAGACGAAATTTAAGATAAAGAAATCAACTGAACTAAAGAAGGTATTCAAGGCATATGCGGTACAATGTTGTAATACTATTGAGATATCTTCGTTAAAATTCTTCTTCAATGATACACTCGTTTCAGAAACTGATACAGCTCAATCACTACAACTCAAGGAAGATGATCAGATTGACTGCCATAACATGGACAAGGGAATAACCATCAACGTCACGAGATCATATGATCGGTGTATAACTCGATGGACGACGGTTTTCAAGGTCAATCAATATACGAAAATGAGAAAAGTATTTATGGCATATGCAGAAAGACAAGGGATTGAGATGAATGCTCTTCATTTCTCCTTTAATGGTACACGTATATACACAACTGATACAATACAATCGTTACAAATAAAAGAAGATGATAGTATTGAATGTTGCTTGGATCCTAGAATAGAAATATTTATGATGGAATTATGCGACCTATGTGAATCAGATAAGCTTTTTTCATTGGATGCCTTGCAAACGAAACTCAATCAACTTCCCGGGGACCTTCCCGCTCCTCCGACTGCTGAATTCTCTGGATCGGAATATGATTATTTCCCTCGTGCGTGTATGAATAAAAATGTTACATATGAAATTATACGGTGTCTTCTAGATATATATCCCAATTCTGCAGCGGTAAGATCCAATGACATAAACAACAATGCTTTTCCACTACACATGGCATGCAGCAATGAAAGCTGCCCCGATTCAATTATCAAATTGCTAATGGAAGAGAATCCGGAAGCACTCGGTTCGTTTTGTCATACAATAGGGATCTGGCCCTATGATTATGATCCAACCACACACAGTACTGGCTTCTTACCGTTACACTACTACCTAACAAGACGAAAGAATGTGAACATTGATACAGTGAAGATGTTAGTGGAGGCATATCCTGAAGCTTTAGTCGATATGGCACCGATTCATGTAGCTCTTTCGAATCCACACATCAACTCAATGCATGATGTTATTATGTACCTTTTTGATCAGGCTGGTCCATCACGTATACAGGGCACAACAATACTTCATTTTGTTTGTGGATTAAAGAGAGTAGATTTGGATGTAGTGAAGCTTATACTGAATACATCTCCAGATTTGGTTTGGCAACGGTTACGCAGGATGCTACCCATCCATATTCTATGTGACTACAACAATGAAATGGAAGAGGATGTTTCGATTGGTATTCTTTATTGTCTACTCAATGTTGATCCTACTTTGCTTGGGGAGAGAGACCGTTATGGGCAACTGCCTATTCATCTTGCCATAGGCGTAAAAACATTTGGCTTCTGCAAACAACTCATATCTGCATATCCCGAATCGCTTAGAGTTGAATCAGACGATGGTTTCTTGCCAATCCATGATGCATGTAAGGTGGCTGATGTTGATTTAGTCCGTTATTTGTTAGAAATTGATCCCGAAAGTATGCATATACCAGACAGTGAAGGATATTTCCCAATTCACTATGCAGCTCAAGAAAGAAGAGCAGATATAACTGAATTATTACTTTGTTATAATCCTTCTACAGTACTAAAAGAGTCAATGGATGGAAAGAGCTGGCTACCCTTGCATTTTGCATGCTTTTTGGGAAGTCTTAGTGTAGTTAAGGCTTTATTTGATGCATATCCTGAGGCTATCATGGTTTTTGATGATAATGGGAAGACTCCGCTTGATTTGGCCCTAGAGGCAGAGAGATCAGAGAAATATGGCAGCTCAACTGTGGTGCAATTTTTCAAAGACCAGTTGAAATATGTACAGCAAGAAGAGAATGTAACGTTACCGTCGAACTGGATGCAGAGAGGAGACTGGAATCTTGCAAAAAGAATGAAGGGTTTGGTAAATTTCAGTCGACGAACAGAGTCTCTACATCAGGCCTTGTATAATAATGCGACCCTTGGGGTAGTCAAACTGATACTTCACGGGAATCTTGATACTTTACTGGTAGAGGATCATAAAGGAGTGATGCCTTTGTATATTGCATGTGAGTTCAGTTCAGTAGAGGTTGTGAAATTCTTGATAGAGCAGCTAGAAGGAGGTACCTTGTTGAACAATATTCGGCCCGAAATAAACTCGGCACTTCATTTTGCATGTCGTGTCTTGATAGAGCAGCTAGAAGGAGATACCTTGTTCAACAATATTGGGCCCGAGAAGAACTCGGCACTTCATTTTGCATGTCGCGGAGGCAACTACAAAACTATCAACTACTTGTTGGACAAACAAGCTGCAGTTGCATCGGCACGCAACTCGGATCAAAAGCTACCGATTCATTTGTTATGTGAGTCTGGAAGCGATGATGATGAAAGTGTAGCATACGTGGAAACAATCTGGCGAATACTATTGGCTAATCCAGAGTTATGATGGTACAAGCGGGGGACTGGTCAAGCTCTAGATATCATAAATATAGACAAAGCACAGTAGACAACATTGATGCAAGTTTGTATCATAGGAATATATTAGTCTTATTCAGTACTAGCTGAAACGGCAGACGAGTCAACCTCTTGTTGCTTTGATAAATAATCAGCTTTCAAATCTCTCAATGATGCCAATCCCTCCACTCTCTCCTCTCCAACTCTCACCCTTGTATCTCCCTTACCATCTAACCCTAATTGTTCTCTATACTGTGTTACACTTTGTTCAGATTCTTGTCTCTTTTTCATTGCCAGCTGCCCATAGTAGGCATCTCGATCACGTGCATCCTGTTGGAATGCTTCGTCGTATACTCGATTCCTCTCTTCTCGTGTGGTATACTTTGGATCAATTTGAATAGGTTGATTAGACGATATACCGGGAGTGCTTCCTACTAATGGTGAGCCAAAGACTTGTTTGGCGTAGTTTGTTATTGACAATCCGGGTAACTTATCATCAGCTGCATTTGATAGCTGTGGAGTTGTTAACATACTACCAATAAGACACATACTAAAAGCAGATGATAAAATTTGATTATGTTTTGTAGTAGCTCCTTCGGTGTCGTCTATATTGGTCGATACTAATGATGCTACCACGCCATTTCTCTTGTATTTTGATGTTTTGGTATGAGTGTTGATATGCGGTTGTTGAAATGCCATCACTTCTCCCTGCAAAAGAATGCAAAACGTCAGAGCCAGAAGGAGATTAATTTTTCTTGTTGTTATTGCATTCATATTGTCGATATACTTAGTTCGCTCCTTTCTTCCCGTATAGGTATTTGACTCTATTGCTGTTATAGTGTATAACGATCGCGTATTTTATTATATATTATTGTTCTAAACATACACCAAAGTACCTCCCAAACAATGCAAATGGCAAAAAAGATACATCTCTTATTACTCAACAATTAATAGCAGCTCTACATCTGATACCGGCCATTTCATCTGTACTATACTACTATACTATACTACTATACTATACTACTATACTATACTACTATACTATACTACTATACTATACTACTATACTATTCTACTGGTATTGCAATCTCACAGTTTTACATTGATTCGTTTTGTTGCCGCTCTTTCGGAAGATTATTTGAGTACTATAGATTATATTTATATGAAATGATATCTATTATAGGGTCATCAAGATTATTGCGGTCGTTATCGAGTACTCATACAAATAAAACAGCTTATGCCTTGTCACAGCTTGTTAGATGTCAACGGAGTATTCACAGTCATAATAGTATAGTTCATGGTTCAAATAGAACATGTCGAAAACGATGGGTTAGCAATAGTAGTACCAAAGATAATACAGAGTCGACAATAACAATCTCTGTCTGTTTTTGTGTCAAACAAAAACAACAAAGCAATACTAATAATACCAGCCTTCTTTATAAGTTTTGGATACATTGCAAATAATAAAGTAGATGAACAGGAGAAGTTATCTAACAAACATAGAATAAACTTTCAAATTAGATCATAATGCCAATAATGTCTCCCATTCCAATTCCCACAAAAGATAAAGATTTTATAGATGCAATAATACTATGGCTTTGGGAACCACGACATTGGAAGATTGAAGAAGATTTTCATTATAGTATAAATGGAGAAGAGTATATTGTACCCAAGAACTTTGAGTTTGATTGAGCATCTGTCCCTCGTTACTATGGTTCTTCCTCTCTCCAGTAGGGATATTGCTCTTGGAGGTTTAGTTCATGATTATGGCTATATGTATGCTACTCTAATCAAGAAGGATGGATCCAATATTGGTTATCAAAGTCAAAAGTTTCATGATGAGTTGTTTCGTGATATATGTATTGAAATAAATGGCTTCAAATTATTGAATTACGGAGCGTACTATACATTACGATTGGTTGGTTGGTATTGTTGGAATGAATATAAAGAGCGTGGTACACATGTAGCAAGCCAACATCAGAAATAGTCATTTGTGTAGATCACTGGGAAGCAGTCAATCGAATGGAGTTAAGATCGTATCAAAGGGAACAGCATACCAGGTGAATACCAGCACTTTCTCAACTAAAGCATTAGATGATTAGTAGAAGTAGATGATTAGGAAAGACTTATCACTTTACAAACCTTATGCTACTAGACTGTAAGTATTGATACCCTGAATCATAGCTCTGGATTAGCCAATAGCATTCTGTAGATTGTTTCCACATGTGCTACACTTTCATCTTCGCCTTCTCCGGACTCACACAACAAATGAATCGGTAGTTTTTTATCTGCGTTTGGTACTGATACAAATGCAGCTTGTTTGTCCAACAGGTAGTTGATAGTTTTGTAATTGCCTCCACGACATGCAAAATGAAGTGCCGAGTTCTTCTCCGGTCCATTATTGTTCAACGACAAGGTATCATTCTCATGCTCCTCTGCCAAGAACTTGACAACCGTAACTGAACTGTACTGACATGCAATATGTACAGGAAGAAGCCCTTGATGATTAACAACCCGCAAAGTATCAGAGTTTCCATAGAGTAGTACTTTAATAACACCGAGAGATGCATTATTTTGTAAAGAGTGGTGGAGAGGCAGGGAACCGCTCCCATCTTGTGTACATTTGTAAAGGTTTGACCAAAATACTGATCTTGTTGTGCTCTCGTTTCCATCAAGAATCATGTCTTCTGTAACATACTTCAATTGGTCTTCCAAGAAGTCAATCACAGTTGTATCGCTTGGGTCTTTCTTATTCTGTCTCCACCTTACTAGATCAAGTGGGGTATTGCCATCCTCATCTTTTGCCCAAATAGCTTTTGGATATTGATCAAATAGAAGTTTAACAACAGGGAGATATTTGCTGTAGGCAGCACAAGCCAAGTGCAATGGTAAACTGAGCTTTTCACTCTCCGCTACTGATGCCGCATTCGGATCGTACTCTAGCAATAGTTCAAGCACTTCTACGTATCCTTCTGGAGTGATTGCTTCAGAAATCCTTGGAAATCTTGCAATCATATGTATTGGTAAGTAACCTTTATTATTTGTAACGTGAACACTCTCGGGACACACTTTCAACAGATGACGAACTATATCAACTCGACCACCACCGGCAGCGAAGTGGATAGGCAAGTCACCATCACTACTTTCAGCCCAAACAGACTGTGGATACAAGCCTGTGAGTTCTTTGCAAAAATCAGTTGACTGGTTGAAGAAAACAGCATAATGAAGAGGTATGAAACCATAGTCGTCCACTATTCTCAACGAAGTGGCATCATCATCGATAAGAAGATGTAGAAGATCAAGCGAAGTGGAATCACCCAAACCTGAATTGCAACAAATGCAGTGAACAGGAAGACACCCACTTTCGTCGCCGATCATCAAAGCCTCTGGCCATGCGTTAAGGAGAAGTTGTATTACCTCAAATAACGAATCCACACCGCGGATACCACATGCCCTGGCCAATAACGTCCTACCCTGGTCGTCGACATAGCGTATCGAAGAAGGTTCAGAATCAAGTAATTGAGTTATAATTTCACATTTGTTTTTGATATTCGAGTTGGAAACGACTACATGGATAGGCGTTGATTGTATATCATCATCAGCTGTAGTTAACATTGCTTGAGGATATGCCTCAACCAACATCTTAACCATGTCAATATCAATATTCTTTTCTCTTGATAAATAGTAATGTAGAGGCAATCCATTCCATTGCCCACGATCGTAGACTTTTACTCCCCGTTCCACAACACAGAAGTGCCCCAATACGTCTGGATACTTCTCAATTAACAATT
>Ga0214479_100136_pt1 | contig 44849 bp, 24 predicted proteins | sample M1_20Mar14CPVII9_5_FD_165054 | JGI IMG/M metagenome (GOLD analysis project Ga0214479, IMG submission 165054) | Marine eukaryotic communities from Monterey Bay, California, United States - M1_20Mar14CPVII9sort6BwellE14 | ecosystem: Environmental > Aquatic > Marine > Unclassified | place: USA... | reverse complement strand
GGTGCTATTTGGGCTGATCGAGGGAGGAGTGTGAGGTGGGTGGTTACAAATAGTAGCTATTTGGTGAAAAGAGCCCCAAAATGGTCATTTATGAGTTTTGTTAGTAATCTGGAATCCTAGTTAGGGCAAATTTGCCGTGAGTCCTCCTTCATCAGATTACAACTTGATATCATAAACATTATTTATTTACTATCCTAACAACATTAGCGGGCGCCATGGACGAAGATGATGATACTCCGAGTTATAGTAGCCAAGAGATGTTGGATATGGTAGAAAAGAATGATGATACTTTCAAATTGTTATCAATTGGAAATAGCCATCTCGATACCGGATATTCATCCTCTATAAGCAGTGACTACTCTAGGCTAGGTATAGCTATTGCAAACAATACCCATCTGAAGACATTACATGTTAATATTCATAACGAGGAACTGCCAGCCGTGGAAGATAGCACATTTTATGATGGCCTCAAAAGAAACTCTTCTATTCAAAGGCTCATTCTTCACAGTGATAGACATGATAATGATATGAACGAAGTAGGTCGTCAGATACTGAAAGCATATCAGGGGAATGATCTTACCAATCTAGATATGCGTTCGTTTGGTATCCAACTAGAAGATATTACCGCCATCACGACCACTTTTAAATGGTGTTCAAATCTCTATTATACATTTAACAAATTGCAGTATAACAGATGAAATATTATTGCCAATGGTCGAAGCGTTAGTAGGTCACCCTGTGGTAGAAATAATTCAATTGGATGAGAATGAAATTGTTAATGAAGGATGCGAGATACTTTCTAAATTACTTCAAGATCCAAGCTCAACTCTGACTAATATTAGTCTGAGATCAAATAATGTTGGCAATCAGGGTGCAATTGCTTTTGCGAGCAGTTTAGCTAACTCCAAGTTGGAAAGTCTGAGCTTGTTCAACAATCCAGTTGATATAAGTGTGGATTCTGCCTTCTCAAAAGCTTTATGCGACATGTCAAGCATTCTCAATACATATCAATCTAATCATACATTTACACAGTTATACTTTGAAGATGACAGGTTAGAAGATGATTATCCTGGAGAATCATTTGGAGAACCTCTTCTATCCTTACTAATAATGAACGAGAGTAAAAACAAGAAGCATGTTGCAATAAGAAAGATACTGCGCTATCATACTAACATGGATATGAAAATATTCTTTCAATTAGGTTCAGATGATGATGAGGAGAAAGGTAATCTTAAGGCACTTCCGTATCTAATTGCTTGGTTTGATAGAGCAAGGGAAGTTGTGACTAAGAGTGACGAAGAGGAAGGAGGGTATACTGTTGAGGAAAGGAAACTATCATCCATCTATCAGTATGTGCGTGCTATGCCGTTACGGTTCGTGCATAATGAGATTATTGTCAAGTTAGACGCCCATAAGGGTCTGTCCACTCATGTTGATAAATTGAAGGATATTTTAACAAGTGATGGTGATAGATTGGCAATTATACAAGAAGTTGTGGGTGTTTATTCTGATGCTTTTGTGTGTTGCAGTAAAGGGTTTGGTGTGAGTTTGGCATATTACTGTATTCTCTGTATATTATATACTTCGATTCACTCACTATACTCCCCATTAGAATACGGTGCTTGCACGGCGTTTCAGGATGAGAAGAGATGGTTTACAAACCCAACTTGAAAAGTGTATCCGTATCAGCGCGAAGATTGATGAGATGATTGATGATGAAGAAGGTTATCCAGATAAATTGTTTAAGAAATTCGTGAAGAAAATCTCGAAGATTGCAAATCTCATCGCATCGGGTACTGAGGATTATATGAGAGCCAAGGAAGTTGTGACCGGTGACAACACTTCTCGTAAGAGGCGCAGGCTATACTAGAGCAGATATAGTATCGAATTTTTCTAATAAGTAACATTCTAATCTTGACAGACTAAATCATTTAGAGTAACCTAGAAGCATTTACATTGACACTCCACTCCAATATACTCAATCCCAAAACTGCGAAGAAAGTAGACCATCCTCATCCGTGCAAGCAACACTGATGCATCATCATAATTAACTCTCTTTATTCTCGTCAGGAGCCGGACTATAGGCCTGTGTGAGAAGAAGAGAACATTGTTGTTAGCAGACAATCAAACAAAACAACAATGAGAAATATCAAACAAGGCGACGAACCGGACTAGTTGGTGAATATGCAGGGCTAAAGAAAAGAGAGAGGTAAAGTAGTGTTTCTGTTAGTATATGAGGTTTGCAAGGGGAATCAATAACAACAACGCAGACTTACCTAGTGGGTGAATATGCCGGACTAAGGATGAAGAGAGAGAGATGACAGCAGTTTAGTTAGTACATGTGATTTGTATTCAACAATCAAATAACATTAACGCTACCTTGTGGGTGAATATGCCGGACTAAGGATGAAGAGAGATGTGTAACCTCTGTTAGTACAAACGGCTTGCAAAGACAATCAAATAATACATGCACTCAAATCACTGAGACTTCGCATTGATCACTACACAAACGCAGACTTACCTTGTAGGACTATATGCTGGTGATGTTGGAGCTAAAGAGAGAGCAAAGGAAGAGAGGTTCATTAGTACTTAGTTGATAGAATAGACAGGCAATGGGAAGAGTGAAGTAATTTTTGGAAATCGGTATAGGATACCGATTGTCTCTCCCCTCCCCCAAACACATGATGTGATACAAAGACAATCGATTACTCACAGTAAGCTGGCGAGGTTGGGGCTACAAAGATAGATGAAAGAGATAGTAGACATTACAGAAGGCGTGGTTAGGATTGATTCATATGACGAGCAAATGAGCGTGTTCAAAAAGTGTATATTCTTACAGTACGCGGGGCTAAAGATGAGAGACAACAGAGCAGGAACTTTTGTTAGTCATGTGGTTTGTATAAAGCAATCAAGTTAATATACGCAGACTTACCTTGTAGGTGAATACGCAGGGCTAAGGATAAAGAGAGAGGGAGATCACAACTTCTTTAGACATGTGACTTGCAAAGAAGATCAAATCATGCACTCAATCCTTGAATCATGCAATCAATCCTTGAGACTTCGTATTGAACTTGCAAACGAGGACTTACCTAGTTGGTGAGTATGCTGGTGAGGTTGGTGCTAGAGTAACAGAGAACGGGTTGTTGAATGGTTAGTTCATTATGAAAAGATGAAATTTTGAAAGAGACATATTCTTCGAATCCTAAGTGTATACTCTCCCTCTCTACTCGACGACGACGATGACGAAAACAACAACAATAGATAACTCACAGTAAGCTGGACTTGTAGGGGCTATGGAGGAGATAGAAAAGATATAGATAAAAAGAAGGAACAAGGTTTGAATGGTTAGTTATGAAGAGTGAAAGTCACTCATTTTCGGATCCTTAAATGTATGACTTTCTCTACTTCTCGATGACGACAACGACGACACGACAACTGCAACAACAACAGATTATTACTCACAGTAAGCTGGGGAAGTTGGTGAGTAGGCAGGGCTAAGGATGAAGAGAGAGATGCACAACTCTGTTAGTACAAACGGCTTACAAAGACAAGCAAATGATACAAACTCAAATCACTGATATTGAACACGTTGTAGAGGACTTACCTTGTAGGACTATATGCTGGTGATGTTGGAGCTAAAGAGAGAGCAAAGGAAGAGAGGTTCATTAGTACTTAGTTGATAGAATAGACAGGCAATGGGAAGAGTGAAGTAATTTTTGGAAATCGGTATAGGATACGATTGAGTCTCTCTCCCCCCCCCTTTCGCTATTGATTGTATGGACACAAAGACAATCGATTACTCACAGTAAGCTGGGCTGGTAGGGGCTATAAGGGGAGATAAAAAGGATGATGGACATTACAGAAGGTTTGTTTAGGGTTTATTCAAGTGACAATCAAATGAGTGTGCTCAAAAAGTGTATATTCTTACAGTACGCCGGGCTAAAGATGAAGAGAAGACAGAGAACTTTTATCAGTCATGTGGTTTGTATAAAGCAATCAAATAACACTAATGCAGACTTACCTTGTAGGTGAGTACGCAGGGCTAAGGATAAAGAGTGAAAGAAGTAGAGAGAGAAAGAGAGACATAACTTCTTTAGTACCATGTGACTTGCGACGACAACAAACTATGCACTCAAATCACTGAGACTTCGTATTGATCACATGCAAACGAGGACTTACCTAGTAGGTGAGTATGCCGGTGATGTTGGTGCTAAAGAGAGAGCAAAACAAGAGGTTCATTAGTAATTAGTGAGACAAGGAAATCATTTGGTGTCCTAAGACACCGATCTGTCTCTCTCCCCTTCACATGAATGCTATATTATAAAGACAATCAAACACTCACAGTATGCTGGGCTGGTAGGGGCTATAATAAGAGATAAAAGGGATAACAGACAATACAGAATGATTGGTTAGGGTTGATTCGAGTGACAAACAAAGACATGAAAGATGAAGTGAAAAAAATGATGATTTCGGTATCCTTCAATCTCTACTTCTCAAACGACGACGACGAGATGACTACTACTATTTCAGCAACATATAACTCACAGTAGGCTGGGCTAGTAGGTGAGTAGGCAGGGCTTAAGATAAGGAGAGAGAGAGAGATGTAGTAACTTCTGTTAGTGACGGCTTGCAAAGGACAATCAAATGATACAAACTCAAATCACTGAGACTTCATCTTGATCACTATACAAACTCAGACCTACCTTGTAGGACTATATGCTGGTGATGTTGGAGCTAAAGAGAGCAAAGGAAGAGAGGTTCATTAGTACTTAGTTGATAGAATAGACAGGCAATCATTGGGAAGAGATGTAATTTTTGGAAATCGGTATCCTAGGATACCGATTCCGATGGTTTTTCCCCCTAGTACTTCAACAACACAGTAGAAGATGAAGATACAAAGACATTCAATTACTCACAGTAAGCTGGGCTCGTAGGCGCTATAAAGGGGGATGAAAAGGATAATAGACAATGCAGAAGGCTTGGTTAGGGTTTATTCAAGTGGCAAGCAAAGGTGTGTGCTCAAAAAGTGTATATTCTTACAGTACGCCGGGCTAAAGATGAAGAGTGACAGAGTAGTAACTTTTATTAGTCATGTGGTTTGTATAAAGCAATCAAATAACACTAACGCAGACTTACCTCGTTGGACTGTATGCTGGTGAAGTCGGGGAATAGGCCTGTGGTAAGGAGGAAAGACAATATACTAGACGGTTAGAAAAGAGTGTCATCGTCATGCTGTATCATTGGCTTCATCAATACAACAACACCGAGACACTCACGGGAGATGTTGGGCTGTACTGCTGTAGAAGCAAAAGAGGAGAGTGATTATATTAGAGAGAGGTGATAAAAATAGATCATCAATCTTCCCCACAACAACTTCTTACCGGACTGGCACTTCCAAACTGATCTCCTGTACCGTAGCTTCCACTTGCTCCACTGTAGCTGCCGCTTGCGGGTGAGTATGATGGCGAGAAGCCACCAACTGCTGGACTGAAGCCTCCAGCTGCATCGGCAAAGGGAGACATTTCAACAGATGCGGCATTGTTCATACTTGGACTGGATGCGAATGGAGTGGAGGCATAAGGAGTCGGCATGCCAATACCCCCAGCTAATCCAAGTTCCTTGTCACCTTCAAATCCATCAACAACGACCTCTACGGCATCACGGATAACCTTGTGCTCATCAAGCAACAAGTCCATGTCACCAGTTCCAACTTTAGCAAGCTGTCCCATCATAATGTTCTCGGTGACTCCACGAAGTACTTCTTCCTCGGCATAGACTGCCGCATCATTGAGCATGTCAACCGTTTCTTCAAACGAACAACGCAACAATGGTCCAGATTCAACACGGTTGATTCCGTGACGATCAACTGCCATCAAGTGACCATGCATTGTCATGACGTCAACTAGAGAGTAGAAGTAGAGTAGAAAATATGTAAGTGGGTATTACCATGCAGATGTTAGTGAACGAAAGACGGCAAATTAAAACTTACCAAGACACGCAAGATGACGATAGTTCACATATGAACCATCAAACGAAATAACATTTCGAAGTTCACTTAAGATGGCGGCACGAACACCTTCAATACCAAGTACCATAAAGACTTCGACAATATCATTTGATATAGTTCTAGAGGCATCAACATAATCGATACCTAGCACGGACATTAGACTTGTTCCATCTGTCTCGAGGACCCACTCTACAACACGGTCAAATCCCTTCTCATCGTCCCAGATGGTCTTCTTTTCTTCACGCATGAAGACCTTCTTCACATCTTCTACACCACGCAGCCGAAGTGTCAGTAGCATATTCTTTTCTAGTCGCTTCAAGAACACATCATCTTCTTGGCCTAGCTCGACATCTTCCAAGATTGTATTACCGTGCTCATCAACGCCTTGAATCATGGGCACATCGTTTACAATACGGATTCGAACAACCAAGTCATCAGCATTGTCATTTGACACTAGCACATTAAGGTCACTGCCATACTCGTTGGCAATTTCAGCAGCAATCTCATTCATCTTGATCTTCTTATCAACCATGACAACTTGGTTCAACTCGACGCGAAGCACCCATGGCGATAGACGACGAAGGTCTTCTTCGGTCTCTTCACCAATTTCATAGTATTCCTTGACAAACTCGCGATCCTTGGCAACTAAAGTGTTCACAGGATCTGGATCATAATAAATCTCAGTAAGCTTGGTTACATCTCCAAGGACTGTGTACTCAATGAGAGAGTGAACAATTTTGGCAACATCGGCATCGCCACTGACATGATCCTGTAGGTAGATTGTCAGCCCAGGAGTCTTGACAGTCTTGGCAACATTAATAATCTCCTTCAATCGAGGCACTCCCAATGTTACATTCTTGGCAGACACGCCAGCGTAGTGAAAGGTGTTCAGTGTCATTTGAGTTGCAGGCTCACCAATACTCTGTGCAGCCAGGACACCGGCCATCTCGCCGGGTGATACCTTAGCATGATGGAAACGTGTTTCAATCTCACCAAGGACCCAATTCAAGGCAACTTCACTTAATCGATACTCCTTCAATACACGCTTGCTGGCAAGATAACTCCTAATAAGAATACGATACAATGTCGTGGCATTACTTTGGGCTTCAACACTTAGAACATCGTCTCCCACAACAACAACAAGACGGCGCAACAAGGCGTCGATTTTCTCAATCACATTCTTGGGGTGCAAATCTGATGGCAATCCCTTATCAATTTGGAATTGTCGAAGGGCATTCTGGATAACACGTTTGATATTTCCTGGTGCATAGGAATTTACATCATCTTCCCTACCTGCCTCACGGTTTGCCATGACAAGACGAAGGACGCGCTGATCATCCTTAAGTGACTCAATCTCGCCATCGAGCATACGCTGAACTTCGGGGTTGTGGCGACAATCCTCAATGATTTCTGCTTCGAGGAAGGGGATGCTTTGATCGTCGTAACCAAAGTCAGGATCGTCAGATTGAAGCAGGTAGCGCTCTTCGAATTCGCGCTTGTTAAGCCTTAGCGAATCAAATGACTGCCTCTCAATCCACACAGCATCCATACCGTCTTCTCCGTAGAGGAATTGAACAATCTGTCCTCCTGATGTTCGCAGGGTACCATCATATCGTGCCATTACAGTCTCCATAGCCTTTACAAGACGACGTTGGATGTATCCAGTCTCTGCTGTCTTACATGCAGTATCAATAAGACCTTCACGACCACCCATGGCATGGAAGAAAAACTCTTGTGGAGTTAACCCACTCAGGTATGAGTTCTCGACAAAGCCTCGAGATTCTGGACCTAAATCATCCTTGGAGAAATGAGGCAATGTCCTGCGCTTGAAGCCGTAAGGGATTCGACTTCCTTCAACATTCTGTTGACCAACACAAGCAATAATTTGCGAAATGTTGATGAATGAACCCTTGGATCCTGCTGTCACCATTGCCTTGACACTGTTCTTTTCCGTTAAACTACCTTGGGCTGATTTACCAGCATGATCACGTGCAGTGTTAAGAACACGGTTCACCAACTGTTCGAACGATTCAATCATTGTTCGTCCAGGCTGAGTCTCCAACTCTCCTCGCTGACCTTTACGAACAAGATCGTGCACATTAAGCTTAGCCTTGTTGATGGTGCTGGCAATTTGTTCCATAGTGCCAACATCGGCAATGGCATCAGAGACACCAATACTGAAACTAGACTGCAACACCCAGTAGTTCGTGATGACTTGTACTTGATTCATGAATCGAGCTGTATCTTCGTGGCCTACATCCAGCCATGCAGTGTGGATAAGACCACCCATACCAGTACCAATAGTCTTCTTATCGATGGTACCTTCGATCAATGTACCCTCCATGACTGTGACTATGTTATCATAAGCGTTGAAGGTGTTCTCGCCAGGGCCGCCGTTATTTGCCTTACCTCTGAGGTTAATCCTTGGCAATATCAAGCTCATGATCTGCTTTCCTGTCCATAACTCCTCTGGCTTGTAGATGGCAGGGGGTGGGATACGACCATCCCAATCTTCAACCCACATGAGAATGTTCATCATGAGATCCTTCTTCAAGAAGACATCACGCTTGGTCATCTTCTGTACAGCAAGTAAGGAATCTTGCACGATACCCATAACAGGACGATTGGACTGTCCACTAACAATCACACGAGGACTGTGCATCATCAGCTCGGCCTCGGCACGAGCGGGTAGACTTTGTGGAACGTGTAGATTCATCTCATCGCCGTCGAAATCGGCATTGTAAGGAGAGGTACAACTTAAATTCAAACGGAAGGTACTCCAATCCAATACCTTGGCCATGTGACCCATGATGGACATCTTGTGAAGACTTGGCTGACGATTAAAGAGTACGATATCACCATCTCTCAAATGACGCTCCACAATCCATCCATTGGCAAGTAGCAAATCACTCTTATTCTTGACATAACGCAGATCAATACGCAATCCATCACTTCGAATAATGTGCTTGGCACCAGGATGCTCGGTAGGACCGTTGGCTACTAGAGCACTCAGCTCTTGGATGTTGAAGGGGGTAACTCGTTCTGGCACGGTTAAATTCATTGCCACACTTCTGGGCACACCCACTTGATGAATTCCAAGGTTGGGATCAGCCGTGATGACTGTACGTGCTGAGAAGTCAACACGCTTTCCCATTAGATTACCACGAATACGACCTTCCTTGGCCTTAAGTCTCTGAGCCAATGTCTTGAGAGGACGGCCACTCCTTTGTGTTACTTGTGGCATTCCACGAAGTTCATTATTCATGAATGCAGCGCAATTGTGTTGAAGTGCCTGCTCGAATTGCTCGACGATAATGTTGGGCTCGCCATTCTTGATGGCCGTCTTCAGGGCAATATTTGACTTAACAATATTGACAAGTTGATGAGTTAGATCGTCCTCTGAGGATTGGGCACCGCCTCCCATGACGACAGAAGGTCGCACATGAAGTGGAGGCACGGGCATTACAGAGGTGCACATCCACTCGGGACGTGCCCATGTGATATCAAGTCCGAGTGCTTTTACCTCATCATCTCTCATCTTTTTGCTGTTGAAATGAGTACATGAAGTGGGAAGTGAGAGTGGATTAGAAATGATGTCTGAATAGATTGTTCGTCTAAGGAGAAACAAACAACTTACAAGATGTCAACAGCCTTTTGGGCACTCAAGAATTGCTTCTTATCACCAGGAACACCCTCCATCCCATCGGCATACTCAATTTCGACGTGTAGGCCAACCTTGGTATACTTTGGTTGGACGCCATTACAGTGGTCACATTTCTTCTTGGGACGGAGGAGTTCATGCATGGCAGTCAATCTCTTCTTCCTGTTCTTGATTGTCTTGGCCCGACGAAACTTGTACTCAGTGTCATCCATGACAATACGACTACAATGGAAGCATACACAACGCAAGGTCTTAAGAGTAACATCGATGAAGCCATAATGGTAGACTGGACGGGCTAACTCAATATGACCAAAGTACCCGGGATCTGACTTGTCATGCAGATCACCAAGACGAGGGTCGTTGACGCCACCATATACGGGCTGACCAGCCATATACGTCTGTATGATAATTATTTAGAGAAATGTGAGGTATAAAAAGTGAGTGCAATGATTGATATCATGTGTATATGATGCTAATCAGATGAGATCTCCATGCTTCTCAAAACTTATCACCAACAAAAGTTCTACTGCAACCACAGTTAATGAGTCCTATACAACACATCCAATCCATATTATACTCACCTCATATCTAGTAACACCGGCGGGAATTTTCCTCCCATTAACAGTGATAGCCTGAGTGACAGAGTATTGTCTCAATTCATCAGGATTGATAATACCAAACTGCAACTTCTTAATACGTCGAAGACGAGCAGAGGAGTGTCCAAAGTTCGTACTTGCTTGAGATAGGGAGATTGCTCCTGCCTCGCGGGCTGTTCCGTCTTTTCTAGGTGCCATATTTTATATGTGTTATTTAAGATTGTTTGTTTGTATTGATTAATTATCTTTGTGGAGCACTTTGCTTGATTGAAATATTATTTGTCTTTATAAGGAGTATAACTTTAACCTTGTTATCTCCAGTAACTGCAGTAAAAACTTATCCAACTGTTATATCTTGAAGTGTTTATCCACAGATATAATGGTATTAAATAGTACTGTTTTGAGTATATATCTGCTTTAGAAATCGTTGATCAGATGCGGTATGTTTGTATAATATTTTTGTACACAAGATATGCACAAATTTTACTAATATGTTGCAATCAGTGCTGACTAGACTAGAAAATTGTCAGCTGTGATTACCTCCTTATTATCTCTATATCTAACCGGGGTTTTATATGTTTTAATAGATTCTAGTGTGCTTATTATGATTGATTTGCTTGATAGTTGTTTTAGTTTTATTGTGTTGCAAATGAAATAATGAGGCTTATCACGACGGTTGATATAATTGGTGGTCTGTCTGTCTCTCCAAAGGTGACACGCACAACAAACTTGGACATAAAATCGCTTTCTGAACCGTCGAGATCAGTTACAACAAAATAGTGGTCATACCACTCATATTAACAACCTGCTATTACATTCGCCCACTATCATATATCAAACAAAGAGGACCGTTAACTATCATCTATTGTGCATGTTAAACGATTGCTATCATTGGAGATACGAAAAATGAGCCAATATAGCGGTAGTTCACAAGTTGCAAAATTAGTGGTTGTGGCGGCTCTACTGCATACTAGTAATGCCTTTAATATTGCAAATATATCACCCCGTATACCTCTAGTATCATCAACAACATCTCTTTACATGGGTGCAATGAATAGACGCAACAAGGCTGCCGATCTAGCAGCTAAAATGGCCAAAGCAAAAAAACAACGAGAATCGGCCGCTGGTGAAACATCTACAATAGAGGATGGGGGTGGTAGTAATAAAAATCTATCCGCGGCTGAAATTAAACTTAGAAATGATAAACAACGATTTGCTGATATGCTTGATAATTCAATGAGTGGCGGCGGTGGGATAGATAAGGGATATTACCTTACCGAACAACAAGAAAATGAGAATGCAGATGCAGTGTGTAAGTAATTGTTGTTTATATTGTTTGAAGATGTGTTCATTGATTGTTTGATAGATGGGATGGATATCATTCTCTGTTTCAGAAAGTTTTATATTGTTTAGTGGAGTATTTAGTGATTGTTTGATAGTGGAATCGCATTTAATTTTGTGTTTCGGCAAAGTTTATATATTTGGTTGGAGTTTAATGTGTTATTTGTCGTACTGACCATCTCCTCTTCCTTGCTCATCATATACTTTAGTTAGAGGAGTCACTCGTATATATGAAGGTGATCCAGCTCCTACCGAACCTTTTGGTGGGTTAATAAATATAGAGACAGGTGAAGCTATCGGTAAAGGAGGTGCTGCCCGGCTCGTTCCTTGGGAAGGATCAAGATCTTCCAACTCTGGGGATTATCTTGTTTGTATAACAGATCCCAGACCCAAGAGCACCGAACTTAGAACTGCATTAAAGAGACTATCAGGTGCCCTGACAGCTGATACGTTGAAGAAATGCTTGGTTATAAATAGTGATACACCAGGCGAGAATCGGAGGTTCCTGAAAAAGTCATTCGGAGGTGAAGACACAAATAATATACGGATACTCTGTGATGAGAAATTAGATTGGATGAGGGAGTATACAGCACTGGGTGAAAAGAGATATTCGATAACCATGTTCGTTCTTAGAGAGGGAAGGGTTGAAAAACTAGCTAGAGAGGTAGAAGCAGAGCTACTTCCACAAATAGTGAAGAATGCTATAAAGTCTCTAAATTGATACTTGATATCAACAACTTCGTAACTCTTGCAAATATGGACTAGGTATGTACATTAAATTGCAGTATACTATTACTATGCAAATGTCCGGCTTCAAGACTCTCAACTCTCACCCAGAGCAGCAGCGAAGGATACCTACCAATTCAAGAATTGTATCTATCTACTGCCAGGTCATGCACTACTCTCCACACTGTCAGTATCACTATCAAAATCAGTATGTTCTCGAATCCTCTTCAATACCGAACAAATGTTCTCCCTCTCAACTCGAGCAATGTTTGTCTCGGGATTACATAAGAATGATATCAATTCATGTTTCAGCATCAGTTTAAATAACGCACGTGCTTCTAATTCCGAGTCTTCCGAGTATACAGCCAAAGATTCTTGAACAGTTTCTGGCTCACGTAATCCGTCAAGAATATACTGTAGATTTTTTTGCTTAGGAAAGGATGTACGACCAAGCCTCGCCTCCAAGTACTTGAACAGAGATAAAAATCCTCCAATTCTCCTAAACTCTTTAATCATTTGACTTCGAACCTCCGGGAGACCAGGCGGAGCTCTTTCGTATTCGTCAGAGGACGGTAATACTCTGTCTCCTCTCTTATAAAAAATGATTTCCTTGCCAAAGATATTCCCTAGCGCATTGATCGTAGGGCATAAAGGCAATTCTTCTAATCCCTTTAAATCGACGTCATTAACGCATTCCAGATCCTCTTGAATGATACGTATTGCGCACTTGAGTGACTTCTTAACACATTCCGCCTCCCTATGCCTAATTTTATATGGTTGCTGTGCGAGGTATATCTGAACAATATGTCTCATATGTCTATCAATGAAAGACCGTCCTGGGTTGGTCTCATTAATGATGGGTGTAAGTTGCCGTAAGTTTTCCATTTGGGGAGTTAGTTTGCCTCGTATTGAATCATGGTAGACTGGACCCAGATATTGTGGAAAGCAGGGATGTAGTTTTAGATATGTACGAGCAGATTTGAGTGAATCAACAGCTTGACGCCATGCAACTGTAAAGTAAAAGGGGAAGATATCACAGTTAAACGATGCATAAGATGTGAACATTTTATGTGACAACACATAATCTTGGCATTTACCTATTTGATGTGTCAATAAATTTTCAGAGACATCATTCCAAAGTTTCAAGTCAACCAGCTTGGTGACCATATTATACCAAGAGCGAGATACACATGCACATGATCTCTTTAGCGTATTATCATTGCAATAAGACAGAACATGAGGGATGAGCAAATCAGGGATTTGTATTTGTTCTAAACCAAGCAGTGCATCTCCACCTGTACTACTGCTATCATCTTCTTCATTATCTACCAAAGTATTTGCCTTGCGTTTGCGATCCATTGCGTGCCTTTCCAAACGCCAAACAACCAAACAAAAAAAATGACACATTGTATCATACCAAAATCTCCGGTCGCAAGTCGCGACCCTTGACAAAGGACGACCCACAAAAAACAAAAACGTGGCAAAGATGTCATTGAAATAAGTAAGAGTAGGGTTTTCTAAAAATATATTTGTGTATTTTCGGCATTCTATAGAGCAAGAAATATATAAAAAATACACAAAAATACACGTATTTTGAACCGTATTTGACTAAAATATACGTATTTAGTACGTATTTGAGGGGCTTACGGTATTTACAGTATCCTTTTGTACGTATAGTTTACGTAGGGTGTATTTTATTGTGTATTTTGGCAATTTTCATTGTGTATTTTTAGAAAACCCTAAGTAAGAGACACAAGAGAGGTGTGCACGGCAAAACAATAGGAGAGCATATCATCAAAAGAAGGACCAATAACTGTGGCACAATCTAGAGATTAGTATCATTATCATTTGTATTATTAATCATTATTATCAAAAGATACCCTATCATACTCATTGCAGTAGTATCCTCATATCAATTACAAAGAACAATGAGTATTGACACTACAACCAATCATTCACCAATAGGCAGAGCAGCTAAACTTGCTCGTCCCAACGTCCTATCATTACAACCCTATCGATGTGCACGAGATGATTACGACTCAGGGATACTACTAGATGCAAACGAGAATGCCTTAGGACCGGCATCATTGCCCTCCAACTCATTAGAACCATACGATAATGGTATGGAACTTGAACGATATCCATGTCCATATCAACGTAGTGTTAAACAATTATTATGTGATTATCGCAATGGAAAGAGTATTAGTAGTAGTACTAATGGAGGGGTAAAGCCCGAGAATGTATTCTGTGGCGTAGGGAGTGATGAGGCAATTGATTTACTAATTCGTATCTTCTGTGCACCTGGATACACGAATGGTGGGGGACAATGTGATGCTATTATGATTACACCACCTACATATGGGATGTATAAAGTTTGTGCCAATGTTAATGATGTTGAGATTCAGAGTGTTCCGTTAACTCCAGACTTTGATTTGAGGATTCCAGAGGTATGTTTTGTGTAAAGAGTTTGTTGTTGCAAGTTTTCTTTTGTCTGTTCATGTATTGACACATACACAACATTCACATACTGATCAACTCACCAATCTCTTTTCTCATCTATATTCAGATACTTGAAGCTGTTACACCACAAACAAAGCTCCTATTCGTATGTTCACCTGGTAACCCAACATCTAAATCAATCCCAATATCTGATATTCGTAAACTCGCAACATCATCCTACAAGGGACTTATTATTGTAGATGAAGCCTACATTGATTTTAGTACCACGCCTTCGGCTACATCACTTGTTACAGAATATGATAATATCGTTGTACTGCAAACATTATCGAAGGCATTTGGTTTAGCTGGGATACGTTGTGGATTTGCCATTGGTCCTCCAGATGTTATTCAGCTAATGAACAATGTTAAGGCACCATATAATGTTAACAAACTGACAAGTGATGCGGCTATTAATGCAATGAATAATACAAATGTTTTGGAAAAGAATGTAAAGGATGTGTTGGATCAACGAGCTATTGTAGCTAAGGAGTTGGAAGGGTTAGACTTTGTACTAAAAGTGTATCCTAGTGATGCAAACTTCTTATTGTTCCGGGTGAAGCAAAAGGCGAATGAGTTGTATAAGGTGATGGCAGATAAAGGGGTAGTATCACGCTTCAGAGGAAAAGAGATGCACTGTGATGAGTGTATTCGGGTAACAATTGGTACGCCAGAGGAGAATAGCAAGTTCTTGGAAATGCTCAAAACTGTATACGGAGAGCTTGCTTGTTCGTGAGGATAGTGGAGGCGGAATAGATCAAAGAAGGTAAAAAAGCGGATCCAAGGCAGGTTATTCTTAAGCAGCTTGTCGTATCGTAATAAAGAGAGAAGAAAAATAAACGCTTTACCCTTATGACATTGTCTAACTAGAATCTTACTCGACTTTCTCCTCTACAACATGTTTCATTTCGTTTAGCCAAAAGGATTTGAAGGTGCACCATAAGAGCTTCCATACTGTCGCTGTTGCTGCTGCTGATTGTTGCCACCTGCTACAGCCGAATTACCGTCATCAAATGGATTTGAACTAGCACTCTGCTGAGAACTCATATAACCGGGATTATTCATCAATTGCTGTTGAGGCATCTGCTGTTGAGGAGGGATCTGATACTGAGGTTGTGTCCTCTGAGGAGAGCCATCGTACAATGATAAGGATTGCATGCTGGGTGACATAGATTGTGGTGGAGGTGGTGGTGGCATCATAGGCGGCGGAGGGGGTGCAACTCCAGGAGCAGGAGGCGGCATCATTTGATGTTGTGAGGGTTGGGATGCAGAGAAGATGTCATTCATTGTCGGAGGAGGGGCAGCGGCCTGCATAGTCGATAACATGTTAGAAGTCTGACTCATATCGACATGACCACTGGACAATCGTTGCTGTTGTTGTGAAGGGAGTTCAGCGAATGATCCCGACCTACTTGAAGGATTGAGTGGTGGCAAACCTCCCGATGATGGTGCACGCGCATATCCTGCCGTATTGGCTGCGCCCCCAGCACCTCCAGTTGACCAGTCATAACCTCCGCTGTCTCCAGTAGTTCTACTGCGAGACGAGTCGTTCATGCCAAATGTGTCCGACCCAGAGCTTAAAGTACGGGCAGCAGGTTCTCCAAACAATCCCCCACCACCTCCAACTCCACCATTCCCCACGAGACCACTGTGAATACTATCCGAATTCCCACCCAGTGGTGCCATATATGTCGCACTTTCACCCCCACCCTGGGTAATTAACAATGGTGCATCACTATCATTATACTTTTCACTAGGATTTTGGCTGGCAAAGCTTTCCAAACTCATTGATTCCAATTCCTTGAGACGTCCTTGTGGTTTCAAATTTGGATACTTGGTACCCATATTTTTCATCTCTTCGGTAACACTCATCATACTACCCTTTAATAATTGTGCTTCTTCATTACTCAATGTTGAATCAAATTGTGCCATTTTAACCAACAGGGGATGTAAATCCTTCCAGCCCCTGTGTAAAACTTCTTCCATATAACCACATAAATCATTCACAAATCGATCATACTCAGCACGTGCCTGAACTAACTTTGCCTCATTCCTTTTTAACTTATCAACACCCTTATCATCAACACTTTTACCCTTGGACATTGTCTTATTCATTGTCTTATTCAAATCTTCAACCTTTTTAGCATAATGATCTAAATCAACACGTAATTTCTCTGATTGTTTCAAATTTCCTGAAATTCGTGTTGTTAATATTCGTTCCCATTCGGCGGTATATTTTAATATATGTTCGGCATACTTTTCACTGTATAATTTGTACTTTTTGTGTAGTTGTAAATGTATTGCTGCATAGGATGTTGGATTGGATGAATTGTGTTGTACAATGTCAGTTGAAGTTGAAGGTTGTTGTTCAGAACCGCCTCCATCTGTAGTGCCAACCGCACCTGCAGGTATATCGCCCGCACACTTGAATAATGGAGTATCAACAGTTAAAGCGTTAATAGCCTTGGCAACCTCTAATCGTGATTTAGAGTATGATATCATGTTACTATTGTTATTAGTTAATGTCGTTATTAAGAACTTTCTGCAATTTGGTTGTGTGTTGAGATAGAAGATACAGTTGAAGATAGTTGAATGAGTATACATTTGTGTGTAAAAGAAGAAGACGGAACTCCTAACAGTTTATCTCCTAGTTCTTGTATGCTCACACACACACACACAAAATACCCCTAGCCCCAATAAAAACACAACATACCGCCATCTTCTTTGTGTGAAATACACACACAAAAAACAATCCTAGCCCCAAACATACAACACACAAGATAATATCCCTGGCCCCCATAAATTACAGCGCCGTCTCATTATTCTACCCACACATCAAACAAATTACTCATATATTATCAACAGAAATAACTAACGTACAAGTTTTTGGCAAACTGCTGGTACTTTGTTTTCAGATCTTTAAGATCCTCCGATCTATTCTTTGACTTGGCTATACCAGTCTTTTGACTAATACGTGTTCCTATTCTCTTCATGGTGATGGTATATTGTTAGTTATGGAAGAGTAACGCTAAAGAGAGCGCACTAGTAGTATACAAAAAATGGTCCATTTTATTTTTGTTGGGGGGAGGTATCCTAAATAGAGTTTTCATGAAGCAGTTCGCATCCACATCTACAGAGAATAACAACTTCAAACGTTGAAGGAGAGATAAGTACGTGGATTTAATATAAACATATCTAGATAGAAGCTCATAATAATATCAAAGAACAATTCTAGAAGGCTTGTATTTCAGGAGACCATATATGAATCGGTGGTATCGATAGTTACTCTCAACATATAATATTTAATCTACAAAAATTGAACTGCAACTGCAACGTGTAGTTTGGAGATAGAGGTGAGTTCATCAACTTATGCACAAACATTCCTTAAGGATATGAATGCATTATTTTGCAATAGTGTTGCTATATCTCGCATATACTTTCTCATTCATACATATTATCTCAAACTTCTTATTGATCATATCTTATGCACCTACTTGCACGACAGAGATTCAGCCTGATTCTCTATTGCAAAACACATCTCTATTGATTGATATACAATATAGTGTAATCTTCTCTATCAGTTACCAGTGCAGATAAGCAAACAAAGAACATGGTGATGGAAACCATGACAAGTGAATGGCCAGCGATAGGTAACCCACTACCACCTATCAATCAAAACTCAACAGCACAAGATTGGGAAATGATTATCTCTGAAGAAGATGATACGACATCTAATAACAATGATAATACCAACAATAATCATGTAGTAATCTTACCAAGTGAAACATCCACAGAGGTTGCAGTATCTAAAAATATGGGTCGTCCTCGTAGTGCAACAATCGGTGGAGAACTAGTAGCAGGAGCTGGAAGTGGTGATATTAACAATAATGATACAAGGTCCATGACAAGTCATTCTAGTAGTTCTAAAATGTCACTATCCAGGAGTAGTTTGGGTAGTCCTAGGAGATTACGTCGATGTGCATCCACGCCTGATCTAATGGTTAGTGATAGTGCACATGAAGTGATTGTCGAGGATGAATCTGACAGTGAAGAAGAAGATGATAGTGATGTAGAATTGATTGAGGCGGAAGCAGAGAATGAAGAATCATTTGAGGTACTCGAGGGTGAAGATGATGATGATGATGATGATGAACAGCCAGTCATTATTGATGATGAGGAAGAGAATGATTTAGACTCTGGTGTACATGTATCAACTCCTTCCGTTGCATCTAGTTGGACAATGGCTACACCTCCACCCAAGAGTAGTAGTAGTGCATGGGGATCAGGAATGAATAAGAGCCCATCATTTGCCGATATACTTGCAAAGAATATTGATAAAACGCCTGATGGTGAATTTGGTAAAGATAAGGCAGCAACCGAGGCCAAGCTTCGAGACTCACATCGTAAACATCATTTGCGTGTACGTACCAAGCCCAAGTTTGTAGTTGTGTCAGATGAGGGAGGTGGAGGTGGTGGTAGTGCAAAGAAGATGATGAAACATGCACATTCAACTGGTGACTTGACAAGGATGTTATCAGATGTTCAAGAAGGACATGAGAGTTCAGGTGATGGTCATCATCATCATCCAAGTGGAGGACGGAGTCGTCGTGCGAAAAAACAATTGAGTGCCATGTTAGAGGAAGATGAAGAGGGTGCTGATTTTATAATTGGCAGAGGTAATGGAACTACTAGTTGTGGTGGCGGTGGGGGCGATGAAGTCCTAGGAGACACGGATGCTATGGACTACTACCATCGTAAGAACCATGGAAGTAAATCAACATCAAACAAGAAAAAGGAGAGACCAGATGAGGCCAAGCGTAGAGAGATTATAATGCACAAGAAGGATCTGCAACGGAAGAAACAAGCAGCAAGTCAAAAGAGTACCGATGCAAGCGGGGGTGGTGGAGGCAAAAAGAAGAAGAATGAAAAGGGATTTGGTGGCAAGAAAGAGAGAAGGAGGCATTAACATGTGTTTTGTTATGTGAGTTGCTCTGAGCTATATCAAGCTGGGGAAATGATGTATAATAGTAGGTAAAATAATCACGCTTTAAGATGACTTGAAGATATGAAGAGGATCTAAATTATGATGTTCCAAGTCTGTATTGTATTGATTGTGTTACAACATTTTCTGCTAGGATACCGAATTTTCAATGATCTCATTTTTATGAGAGTGGTCGGTGTGGTTATTATATTTTTTTGTTGGAATTGGAAGGGGGTCATATTATAGTATTAGAATAAAGAAGTAAAGTTGCCAGGGTGATCTTTAGCTTAGTTATATAAGACGTTCATTGTGGTGCCGGTGGTGGTATTGATACTTAAAGAGCAGGCAGCGAGCGCATATCAATTTTTATTTGCAAGTGCTGCAGCCATTTCCATCTCTTAAGGTATGCCTAATTGCTACTGCATCATTCCACGGCATTCGTCTACATTGGAATATATAAGTTCAACGTCATTTCGGGAAATATGTGATATCATTCAAGAAGATGCAAGTAGTAAAGACGATGATAATGATGATATACAACAACAAAAGTTTAGTATGTGCATTGTTTCATTGCATTCGGAAGGAGTAATGTGGAAGGGTTTGATACCCCTCTTCTCTCCAATGACTTCACGGCGGATCAGGAGTTATGCAATGAATATTATAATAAACCATTTCCGCAATGGTATAAGTCATATCAATGCAAAATGTGCAAAAGATGTGAGTAAAGCAAACAAGAAATGCAAAACTAATCATTTACACGACAGCTTTCATTGCTTTACATTTACAAGCGGTAGAAGTTGTTCAAGCAAACATTCAACCATCCTATTTATTATTCCACATTATACTGCACAATACTATTCACGAACATCAGCATCCAGACCTACCAACACATTTGCTCTTGGCTTGATCTCATACGAAAAAGTCTTTATTCAATTGACATCAATATCAGCATACATCTCGACACTTGGTGGAGGAGCTTTCATGTGCAAATATCTTTCCACTGCTGTATCATTAGCCAGACAGCAGTGTGCAATATCGCTACTCCGAGGTGATTATGAATTGTCTTTGAAGTGCCGTATTAATGAAGGTTACTGTTATATTCATGCAGGCAAATTTAGGAAGGGTAGAAGGGTGATTAGGCGTGTTCTGAGGGATGTAATAAAATTGCAGACTAAAGCTGTACATTACAATAAAGAGGAGGAAGGACTGCTCCAGCATACACCCGAGAAAGAATTGAGTGAGCTTACTATTATCAAGAACATGTGTTATTCGGCCTTGAGACTATCTCGTTTGGCTGAGAAGAAGCTGAAGGAGGATGCTACTTGTAGTAATGATAATGTCAGCACTTCCTCTACACATGATGATTATCAGAGAATAAGAGTAGCTCGAGACAGAAAGTGGAAAGGATAAAGTAGGCACACTTAAACTTGGCAGTCAGTCTTTGATTAAGTTCCCTAACATATCTCTCATTAGTAGCATTTATTCTAAACGATTCGTGTTTTTACTCCAAGTAAAACACTAAAACTCTAGCTAGCCCTGCTACTTCTTCATTCCTCTATTTCCAATGAACCCCCTGCGATATGAAAATAAAATGACATATAATATGTCCGGACTTTATCACTTTCCTCCCTCCACAAAAACACTAACATATAACTAAACTCTCAGACCACATATAATAACTATCCCAAAAGGGAAAAGCTCAAATTATCATGAGCTCTTTCCTTCTTTCTTTCTTGGCCAATTCAAACCTAAAATGATTTCCCAGGCTGAACTGAACTGTTGGTAGGTGTAACTACCCGTGTCTTCTCAATACTTCCTGATGGCGTAGCACCCATGCCTCGCCCCTTAATCACAGCCAAACTCACACCCATACGAGTACATCCATACTCCCTCCAACTTTTCACAGCACCACTAGCATAAACACCCCTAATGAACATATTACGTTCCAATACCGACAATCGTTGGACCCAATCAGACACATCATCTTCCATGGCATCTAATGCACTTAATGTCCAATCGAAGTTACGGCATAAACGTTCTCCCATCATGGTAGTTAATAATGAGTGCTGTAACGAACGTGCCTCGTAGTTGAGTTGTTCCATAGCTTGGGATTCAACATCTGTGGCACCACGTGAACGGCTGCGGGTGGATGATGAATTACGTTTGTGGACGTAGGCCGTACGAAGTAGAAGATTGATTAGGAGTGTACCCGCGAGGAAAAAGTGATCATTCTTGTTACTGTGGTGTGTGTTGTAGAATAATAGTAGTAGAGGTAGAAAGACGTATTATGAGAAAATATAAAGATGGTGCATGTGATGATGGTGCATGTGATCACAAGATGTGCACTAAAAAAATAACACAAAACAATACCAACAATAACCACACCATTGCAATAACATTAAACACCATTAAATAGCTTACCTTAAATTCATAGTAACCGCATCAGCCTCAAGACGTTCCTTCATCCTTTGTCTATAATGTTTAGGTAACGTTGGTATTTTAATAAAATTCAACATTGCCCAACGATCGACTGCCCATAATGGCATTTTTATTTTAGTACCCTCTGGTAAATAATGATGACTGGTATCATCATTAGTGATATCATCATCATCGTCATCATCGTCACGTCGGCGTTTACGACCAGCCATTGAGGCAGCACGATGTAAATCAGGATCAAGTTGGGATAGGTGAGCAAAGTTAAACTTTGGTTTAACTGTTAGTAATTCTTCCTCTGCGAGGATTGTATCTATATCGTAGTAGCGTGGCATGGTATATTACTTGGTATTAATAGTATAATATAATATGGATGGGCGGCAGTTCGTTCAATAACGTCAGTTTGGTTTGAGGTAGACCGTCAACATGAGATGGTGCACTATTAATAAGAAACTTCTACAACTGAGTAGATGAAAGTTTCAAGATGAAATTCATGAGCAGACATTCTCAGTGAACAAGAAAGAATATACTTGATGCCACCCCAAACTTCATACCACAAGAGTTTTTGGCAATAAATCCACTGTAGTGCCTTCAATATTAGGATGTAGAAGATGTCTCAACAATCAAATCTGATCTCCTTTACATCAATTATCAATTTATAATGACAAACTTGACTAATAACATCCAAAAACAAGAAACAACCAAAAAGACGTCCATATTCAGTATGTATCAGATGAATAGAGATGTACTAGTGGCTTGCAATCTCACAGAATCATATCTAATAATCACTAAACATTGTTTAGGTATATAACGAGATGATAAACACTAAAAACACATTTGGAAGAACTGCAAACCTACTTTTGACAACACTTGTTGGCACTTTGCAGAGAAAAATCTCAAAACAAGCGAACAATTTGGCAATGTAATCATAATATATCATGAAAAAGAACATCGATAATAGTTGTTTCTCATTTAATATTAAAAAAAATTAAAATGAACACATCTATATGACATTGGGGCTCTACAAACACCTCTATTGCCTCAGAAAGGGTCAGATTTTCGAAATCGAACCAGCTGAGGCTGCTCGACAACGTTTGGCCGTCAAGCGGCGGTATACTATCATTCTGTTCCTTAGTTATTGGTGTTTTGCCCTTTATTATACAATACTATCAGCAGGATTCTAGGGCCCTCCATCACACTTTGGTGTCCACTTGTTGGCGGTTCTCTTGCCTATCATCAGATTGGGTCAGAGTATTTTTGAAATCGAACCGGCTGCTCGACAACGTTTGGCCGTCAAGCGGCGGTATACTATCATTCTGTTCCTTAGTTATTGGTGTTTTGCCATTGTATATGTATAATAAAGGGCAATGAACACTATCAGCAGGATTCTAGGGCCCTCCATCACACTTTGGTGTCAACTTGTTGGCGGTTCTCTTGCCTATCATCAGATTGGGTCAGATTTTTCATCAGAACCCCACATGAGTTTACACTAGTCTAAAATGACTAAAACATAGTCTATCTAGTTTGGTTCTGGTCATACTAGTTTAGTTGTAAACTTAAACTTTGATCTTGGTCTGTTAAGTTTAAGAGTGTGCTTACAAGTTTACTTGTAATTGGCAAGTTTTTGATTGCAGTCTTTGTAGTTTATACTTGCGATTAAAAGTCTAAGTTTAACATGTCTGTTTTTGGTAATGGTCTACTTAATTTAGTATTGGTGTTTTCTTTGCTGATGATAAACTTCATATGTAAACGGTTAGAGCAAAAAATTCATTGAATTTTGGATACCTCTAAAATAGATACCCTACATCTCTGCGTGCACTCATAATTTTCTAATGCTCAAACCACAACAAATACACGATGTGATCAGCCTATGTACTACGAGACGCGGCGGATATAATATTTGCGATGGCAACGATCGTTAACCATTATCATTCAGCGTTGGCATAATGTAAGAGACGACGCGTGAGTTGATTGTTGTATCTCATACGCCCTTTGTTTTATTGCAATTGCAATTATTTATTGTTGAACGTTGCAAAATCGAAGGCATCTCTATCGTCTACGACGTAGACAATGTTGACGATGACACTAATCGCCGTATATTGACGAATCTTAATCATAACGGTAAGATATAATATGATTGTTGTCGCCGTATCTCAAACGCATAACTCATACGTTGTCTCAATAACATATGTGGCAGTTGCAACAGTCGATGACGTTGGTAAGTGTTGTGAAGCCGATACGGCTGTATTTTATATACCGCCCGTTGTTTATATTGCAAACTAACCCAATCTAATTATCGTTGTATCGATTGACTATGTACATCGAGTATTGTTGACGCTAGAGCCGCCGCTATCTCAATAGTCTAGTAGTAGTAACGACATAGTGTAATTTTTTGTTTGTACTTTGCGTGCGCGTACTACCTAGTGCAACCCTAAATAATTACCTAGGAAACAATTGTCAATTTAATACCACTCTAGGATACCCAGTAAACTTATTGGCAAAAACATAAACTTGACTAATTTTGCTCCTGGTCTGATAAGTTTACTCATAGTCCAATAAGTTTAATTCCAAATATGACACTCCAACCGAAGTTTACATGAATAAGTTTATGTTTAATCAAATGTGGAGTTCTGATGTTGAAATCGAACCGGCTGCTCGACAACGTTTGGCCGTCAAGCGGCGGTATACTATAATTCTGTTCCTTAGTTATTGGTGTTTTGCCATTGTATATGTATAATAAAGGGCAATGAACACTATCAGCAGGATTCTAGGGCCCTCCATCACACTTTGGTGTCCACTTGTTGGCGGTTCTCTTGCCTATCATCAGATTGGGTCAGATTTTTGAAATCGAACCGGCTGCTCGACAATGTTTGGCCGTCAAGCGGCGGTATACTATCATTCTGTTCCTTAGCTATTGGTGTTTTGCCATTGTATATGTATAATAAAGGGCAATGAACACTATCAGCAGGATTCTAGGGCCCTCCATCACACTTTGGTGTCAACTTGTTGGCGGTTCTCTTGCCTATCATCAGATTGGGTCAGAGTATTTTTGAAATCGAACCGGCTGCTCGACAACGTTTGGCTGTCAAGCGGCGGTATACTATCATTCTGTTCCTTAGTTATTGGTGTTTTGCCATTGTATATGTATAATAAAGGGCAATGAACACTATCAGCAGGATTCTAGGGCCCTCCATCACACTTTGGTGTCCACTTGTTGGCGGTTCTCTTGCCTATCATCAGATTGGGTCAGAGTATTTTTGAAATCGAACCGGCTGCTCGACAACGTTTGGCCGTCAAGCGGCGGTATACTATCATTCTGTTCCTTAGTTATTGGTGTTTTGCCATTGTATATGTATAATAAAGGGCAATGAACACTATCAGCAGGATTCTAGGGCCCTCCATCACACTTTGGTGTCCACTTGTTGGCGGTTCTCTTGCCTCATCAGATTGGGTCAGATTTTCGAAATCGAACCGGCTGCTCAACAACGTTTGGCCGTCAAGTGGCGGTATACTATCATTCTGTTCTTTAGTTGTGGTTGTGTTCCCTTGTTGGTGGTTCTCTTGCCTATATGATAGATGGAAGGTCAGAATTGTGATATTTTGAAACCAATTTTCTAACATGTTTGTCCATAAAATGGAGTCATGTCATCATGCAGGTGCATATAAAATAATTGTTTGACATTGGCTAGATATATAACAAAACCAGCCACACTTCAAAGCATTATTGTATTGTCAATAGAGCACAGGAAGGTAGTACGCTACACCCAAACATCCAAAGGAAGCTGCTCAATCATCGCCGAAAAGTCGGGAAGTGATGCATATGCTTCAGTGCACACTGACACTCCCAAGTCCTTACCTATACATGGGATGGCTTTGACAAGCACTCATGTGTAGGAGTCTTGTTGTAACTCCACCATGAGTGATACACAACCATGATTGATGTAGGGAGTATATGTTTGCAAGTCTTCACACTCCCAGCTTGTTTGTATGTCCCTCCATCACCACATCCCATTTCTTCTACCACTTGTTGGCTGCTTTCTTGCCTCACACAGCCAGATCCTGTTATTTCCTCTCTACCTACATTACAAGGGAGTGAGATATGCAAGTTAATTCTCTCTCTTGCTTTGTTTTAGATTATCAACTTGCCGGGCGCCAACCCTCCTCATGATTGAGATGGGGGTCATTTTATGTACCAATTCCTCTGTAGAAACTCTACGTTGACAATCAACAGAACAAAACAGTGAAAAGAAGTCTCTGAGTAGATTTTCTGTTGAAACAACTCATTATTCTGAGCCGGCCATACTCCGTGTCATAAACCAATCAACATCATAGGCCCTTACAATCATAATGAGTTATTATCAATCTACTATCATTGGAGAAATTAATCTATACTCAGATATACAATATATTCGGCGGCGGCACTGGAAAGAGATAACATAATAGTGCGTGACACTTTCAACAGAACAATAATTTATACAACAGTCGATAAAAGAATTAGCCCTATACAAACCAATCAGAACATTTGCAATATAATAATATCGATATATCTATTTGATATTACTATCACAGAATAAACGAAGTGAATTATAAACGCCACACGGTCAACAACTGGCCGATATTGCAATATATATCACAATCGATCATCGAAAAACAAAAAAAGAATTCTCAATCATCATCATATGTCAACTGGAATGAGAGCCGACCCTTCCATGACCAATAGAGGGGTATATAATTCTCCTCATATAAATATACCGATGAAAGGAGATGCATCAAAAATAGACCCGCTGGTTGGAGAGAATACTATCAGCGGTAATAATAATAATATTATTATGAATGCGGGGTATCAGATGTCTAGTAGTATTACAATGCCCGAGGCTACAAATAATATACAAGTCTCTCCTATCGGGCTTCCACAGGCGAGACAAACAACTGATACTATATTCAGAGAACCACAACAACAGCATACCCCTACTACATCATGGAGCAATGTAGTGAGCTCAACTAATAACTTCCCAACAAGGAGTACATCTGGCGAGACATTGTTGACATCCAACATTGCTAATCAGCAGCAGTCTCCATTCCCTGAAACAAACTTTCATTATTATTTAAATGAACAATCTAGGTCTCACTCATTTGAACCGGAGTCACCTTCTAATAATGGGCATCATTTCCCCAAGTCTTTATCATTCGGAGTAGGAAAAGAAGGAGAAGGTATGCCACCGTTTCATCCAGGTCATTCTTCATACAGAGACAAAGCACTTCAGTCACCCAGAACCTTAATGACTGAGCAAACGTCTCCTATGTCATCACCACCGGTCTCTCCATATGTATCACCAAGTATGAATCCAAGACATGGAGGAGACGGGCAACCACCACACTGGCATCTCTCCGATACAAAGGATTATCATCCAGAAACGTCAAGTTCACATCATCACAGGCTACACTCCATGCCACAGAGTATTCCAGAGCATCCATCATCTAGTTCAGGACATCATCATAGTCATTCCTATACGTCACCACCAAGGCATATGCAGCAACAGCATTCACCATCTTCTACACATCATCACCACCACCATCACCACCAGATGTATCCTCGAAGGTCCGGTTCGAAACATCCTGGATCGTCGCCATCGTCACATTCACATCGATCATCTACTGAAGTTCTTAAAACGTTGCTAAGGAAGAAGGCATGTCTGTATGAACCAGAGACATCATTTGCTGTATCACTCGTCACTTGGCTAGTTGGCCGTCGTTTGGCTTTAGCTCAAGGATACTTTACAAGGCAACAACTCCAAGCCGGGGTACACTCTTGTGTAACTAGCAAGATTGATGGTGGACATGTTACCAGGACGAAGATCAATCGATGTATGCAAGTGATACTTAACAGTTGCTTTCATTACATCATCCCTCGTTCGGATGGTAGCAAGGAATGCGGTGGCGAGGCATACCGGGTACTATTCTCTCGAGAGGCTGCTGACGAGGAACACTTGCTCAGAGAGTTGTCACCTCCATGGAATGACTTGAATCTTCCGTCCATACTAACAGCAGATGATGAATCTATATCCCATTCTAGTCTTCTCTCCCACGAGGTTGATGATGAAGGAGTGGACCATCAACACAAGACTCCAAACAAAGGATCCTCTTCTGTAGCAAGTGATAGTTTGGATAGTGGCAGTAGAGGAAAACCAAGAAGTGATAGTCTGGACAGTGGCGGAGGGAAGCGATCAGTCTTACTCTGCTTCAATGAGAACATTCGTTCTGCATCCGATGTATTCCGTTGTCACAATGAGTTCATTCGAGATGTAGCACATACAGGGAACTTGAACCTAAGTCCTGAAGATTGGCAATCATTCTTTTCCGGCAAGACCTATCATAGGAAGAGAGGTACTGGTAGTACACCACCTTCTGATAGCAACTCTCCCTCTTCAAGGTACTTTCATTTGTCTGATTTGCATGATCGTATGGATCAACAAGGCTTATCCAAGCTTCGTACTTCATGGTGTGCTAAGAGATACGAGCACGATCACTCCTTTTGTGCATTTGCACATGTGGACGTCAATCGAGGTTGGTTGCGACGTGATCCGTTCCTATACAACTACAAGCCAATAATGTGTCCATATGTCAAGCCTCTACAAAATAGCGAAGATTGTTATGTTAACATGTGCCCACATGGGGTGCAATGTGATCATGCCCATTCCAAGGAAGAAGTGTTGTATCATCCAAATAATTACAAGAGGAGTCCATGTAGAAATCCCGCGGGAGTATGTCCACTGGGTGACATATGTCCTAATACACATACCGATGGTTCAGCTCATCATCAATCTCATTACAGCCATCGTCAAGGAAAGTATTCACCCTCTCGAGCTGCACAGCATACAGGGCCCAAGAAGAAAGCATCGGCCTCAGCTGGACATGGATTTGACAAGTCTCACTTTCCTCACAGTCCACCTATGTTATACATTGAGCCGGCTCCATTATCAGAGTTTGAGAAGACTCTGTTGCTTCCAGGACTTCAAGCGTTATTTCGTGATCATTCTTCTTCTGTAGTTTATTCAACTCAGGGTAGTTATGAGTATGGAGTTTTTGGATGGAGATACAAACAAGTTGCTGCCACAAATAATCAAACGTCTCAATTACCAATAGGAAAAGTGAATTAGATAGCGAGAGTCTACTGATAGCTTATTTTCAGCTAGAGTGGATTGCTTGCATGCATGTTTTGTTGTATTGTACATTTTTTAAAAGCTATTGATACTACTAATTAATTGTAAATAATGTAATGTTTGACCAATTAACTTTTGACTTGTCTTTGATACTACGTGCTTGTAACATACAAAGATGACAAGCTCATTATGATGATGGACGACTGTACAATCGAAACTCTTCAGGCAGTTCATCATCTTCGTTCATTTGCTTTTCAGAAAAGAAAACGCGTTTCAAGTAACAATGTGAATGTATTTGTATAGATACAGTCTCTTGATATGTTGAGCCGTAGGCAACTCTAGTATACTCAGCTAGAGGTATACAAACATTATTCCAACATGATTGTGTTTTGTTGTTAGAATCAGTATATTCATCATCATTACTATTATCATTAGTCTGTGGTCCATAATAACTTCCATTCAACTCATAGTCTTCTGTGCGTTTTTGTTTCTTTTCAGCCGGTTCTTCGATTAACAAAGAATCCCTAACAAGATGTGCATGTTTTCTTTCCAACTTTAAAGGAAATGTACATATATCCGGTTTGATAACTGTTGTAGATTGATATGTTGATGCGCGAAATCTCCTTATCATTTGCTTATCATCTAATATATTAATCTCTAATGAGAAATCTGATTGTGATGGGACATGTATTATGAGATTGAGGTATGGTAGTTTGATACCTAGTGATGGACGATGTGAAGATGATGAAGTTGTTGATTGAATTGGCGGACACGTTAGATAATTCTTTGGTAGCTGATCACCAGAGATTTCTATTGCAGGTCCACTAACCTCTTTTACTTCACTGCTACTGCTATTGGTGATTCTACATACCCTACCAGATACTGTAGAATCCTCCTCTGTCGATTGATCTAACGTTATATCCCAAAGTTGAAGAGGATTCGAGCCATACGCCGATAATATTGATACGACCCCGCTCTGATATGAATTGTGAAACATTTTGTTGTATATATACAATATATTATTTGCAACTCTCTTCTTTACTTGCAAATGAAGAAAAGTTTAGTGAAGCCTCGGCCTCAATTACTAACTTGTTACAGACTTATATACTGCCGCTGATTATTGCATGTAGTAATACTCCTCATCACCTCAACTCAACCTCCACACCACATCCGTAATCCGTCCAGAATAGAATAAATCATTCAACTACTACGTTAATGAATTCATCATTCATCACACACTAGTCACTCTCATAAAAAGATACCAAAGGATACCTATGAATGTTCGTTCAAATTCAAGCAAAATGGTGTGAATATTGATAGTAATGCAAGCAGCTCCTGTTAATACTATAAGGTAAGAGCATGATATCCAATTGAAGAGATATGCAAGTTAAATATAAATAGTCTGTGACTTGAGCGGCTGTGGTCTGGATTGGTATCCGCCTTAAGAACAACCATTATTATCGAGAAAGTTCTGCAACAACAACAACAATATAATTAATAATTCTGCAAACGTCAGGTTAGGTATATTAGACACTTGATTGATATACTAATATATCGGTGTATAGGAGACCATGGATACTGATAATACTTCATCATCAAATACAACTGCATCTATATCATCTTGGTCATGGCGTCATCGATTCTATGCCTTTCTCCTCCGCCGTGCTCTTGGACCCTTGCTGTCAGCAAAATCAAGAGATGAGTTACAACAATCAATTAGCAATGTAGATTGGTCAACGGGTGAATTACAGTTAGTAAATGTTGAACTTGATCCAACATATTTAACTAATATTATCCAAGGGAATAGTTCATCAGAAGGTGATGATACCGATGATACTAATGATACCGAACAGAAGAATAACATTGCAGTACAGTATGCATGTATAGAAAATTTTTCAGTACATATAAGTGTATGTGATATAGAATCAACAGCACCAAGTAATAGTAGCACAGCACGAAAGGCTACGTCTATATTCTTGCAGGGTATGTTTGGTTCAAATGGTACAAATAACGATGATAGTGGTAGTAGTAGTGTGGCATTAACGGTTCATGTACAGTTAAAGGGTATAGACATAATACTTGCACCTAAACAGCCAGCTACAAAGATGGAATGGTCAACTACATGTAAACAACCATCAATCAATACAAGTTCTGATAATACAAATGAACAGAGTGATACAGCTGCACAGCAACAACAACCAGGATTCTTCACTTCATTAGTTGATTCTGCAATGAAATCATTACGTTTATCTGTAGATATATCAGATTTGAAAGTTAGTGTCTATTCCAAACATCACAACAATAATGTAGCAGATAGTGGCAGTGCAAATTATGAGAATGGAGAAGCTGCATCTATCACATTGAGTATTGCATCAGCTCGATATTATGACTTGATTGAATCGAAACAAGTGTCTTCTGATAACAGAAGACTAGATGAGGACAGTCACAAACCAATAGATGACGAACCATCTACAAGAGAGAAGATTGTTATTTCCAAGGCATTTGATTGGGAAGGGATTACAATACAAACCTCTACTACCAAGTGCATACAAGAAAAGCCGTCAACTCTAGCAACTAACACACCATGTTTGCAAAGCTCTGGTATGGGTAAACTGTGTTTCCGCATCTATGAAATGGGGTCAAGTAATGATACCTTTATATCAGCAAGACAAGGTATTGAAATTTCATTAGGAGAACAGCTATTAATTGAACTTGATTCATCTTCATTAACTCACATTATTGATATTGTGAATGCTATTACAAAACCTTTGGGAGATGATTATGGAGACTTTGTTGATGCATACGAAGACGATATGGAAAATAAAACCTTGGAAGAATCTTCGACTGTGTGCAAACAAGGAGGAAGTGATAACCCCGATCAACATCTACTAACGGATGAGTTTAGTAGAGAAACATATGATGCAATTATGAAGCAATATACTGAGGCCAGACATCTTGCCCGAACACAAGAACTTCGTGGAGGCTTACTTATACCTTCATTCAATGGCGAGAATGGTGATACTCATAATGATACAGATGATATATCATTTGATGCATTCTTTGATGCTAATGATCATTCATTAAGTTATTACAATTCAATGTTAGATGAGAATAGTATGCAACAAGGTGATGATGACAGCAAGCTGAATGGCGAGAAGAAGCACAATCGAAGTATAAAGCAGACGAAACTTGAAGTTGGTTTACCAGAGTTTACAGTCAAGGTCAATGTTGGAACTTCGAGTTCAATAGAGGATGAAGAGCATCATTCTGAGTACATTTTGCTCTCAATGGGTGACCTTCGAGTACTTGCATTTAGATCAAATGGAGAATCTAAGCTCAACTGCAGTCTATCTCACTTTGACGTTGAGAGCCAAGTATTTGATTGTCAGCAGCATACAATTGTTAATGCGCCTATGCTGCGTTTTGTTGACGAACCAGAAGGTGGGCCTGGCAATGGACTTCTTCTATCAAGTCCTCCTTGCATTTCATTAATGGCTGAATTTGACAGAAAAGACGAAAACAGAAAGTGTTCAGTTCGTTTGGATATTGCACTTCAACCTTTGGAGATTACTTATCAAGAGACAGCTTTCCAACTTCTGTCAAATGTCATAGCAGAATTGCCTCAACTAGATGCTCCACTATCATCAAAAGAAGAAGAAGACGATGACAGGATAGCTACGTCAAGAGATGTCCATTTTGCCATATCATGCAGCTCAGCTGTGTTACTATTGCCATGTCAACAAGTACCAAAGCAACTCTTTCAAAGACATGGCTATAAAGACCAAGCATCAGGAGGAAACACGTTTGTTGGTATTGGAGTTGAGGTTGACAACATTACACTTGATATATCCCATAAATCACATGATGGTGATGATGGCACAACATCCGACGAGTCAACTACCATGACATGCACTAAATCAATCCTCTTTGTAAAAGGTATCGAGTTGGAACAGGGAAGAAGGCGCAATAGAAAAACTATAACATCGCAAAGAGCAGATTTAGTTGCCTTGGTTGGCGATGTTGATAGCGAGACACCAATATCGATATCATTCTCCAAGTTTGCCAAATCAAGCTCATATCAAACAAAGAGTGTCTTTCCAATAATACTGCCTCTATCCTCAACAAAGGCACGACAATACGAAGACGAGTCTGACGAAGATGACACTGCCACAGTTGAAGAAGAAACTCCAAGTGGTATGCAAACGTCAGATCCTCAATTCATCTTATCATCAGAAGCAAATGAAGCCGAATCCGAGCTGGTAGTCAATCTACCGAATATCTTGCTAGACTTTACAACTTGTGAGAAACAAGAGTTATCAAATCTATTATCCAGCCTTACCTCTGATAATAAAGAGTCGTCTGATAATGATCATGGTAAAGAGTCAAAAGGCAACACGGTCGGAATTGGAGTAAATGTTGGACAGTTGTCAGTAGTACTTCACTCATCTCAACCAAATGAGTCAAGCTCATACAGTATCATCATGGATAGATTACAGATACATGCCTTGTTCAGAAACTCTGGATTGAGAAATATTCGTGTCCTTAGTCATGATGTCACATTGTATGAATTATCCAACTTTTGCCAACCATTAAAAGGAATTGATTGTCCAATATCATGCAGTGAGCGATGCAAGAAGATTCAAGCACGGCTTACCAAAAACTCATCTACACTTGCAAGATTGATCTTGTACAGGCATAAACTTTGTAAGCCGATGTCCTTGGATACACCATCATTTCAATTAGATGTTCTCATTCGCGGGGATAACAATTGTGCTGAGTCAAGCGTATATATGAACATCTATGATATGTCCTATCGCTACATTATTAACTCTGAATGGATGCAAAATCTTAGTACATTGATCAAGGGCGTTGATAAGCCAGAGAAGGATAGTAGTACGGAAGAGCCAGCATCATTGATGAATCTGTTTGTCACCATTACAGACTGTCAGATGGATTACACACCCCCAATTACTTTGAGAACTGCATCAAGGGTCATCGTTCGACTTGGAGAGTTGCGGTTTTCTTCCAATATTGTAACACCTGCCGCCACAATTCAAGCATATAAACTCGCCTTGGCTGACATGAATGTACACATTTGCAACTATAGGCATTCATACAATGAAGAGAATGCTCTACTGAGCTGTGCCCATAGACTTTTAAATGATGATGATATCTTTATACCCGAGAAGGTCAAGTGTCTTAGTCGAAATGTTGTTGGTATAGATGACGCACTCTGTCGAATGGGATTTGTTAACATTGTCGCTTTAGATACACTAGATGCAATCATCTTCAAATCAAATGCCGATGATAGAAATGATTGTCGAAAGAAGAATGACCCTGCTGTATCAGTCAGTCTGACTTTAGGAAGGCTAGCAATGAATGCATGTCATGATTCATTCTCCTGCTTGAATTCAACATACAATGAATGGTTTATCAAGACTACCACCCTATCAGAAGAAGAGTTGAACGAGTTAAAAGAGTTACCAGATGCTCAGTCTGAGCTTAAAACAATTGCTCCACCCACAAAGCAGAGTCCGGAAGAGATCACCACAGAAGTGGCTCATCAACCGATGAATGCCATAGCTTCAACATCTATTGAGAATCAAGGCCGTGATGACAAAGTATCATTAGATCTGACAAAGTCTTTACTCTTTCAAAACTACTACACTTTTGATGCAAAGACGAATCGTCATGCAACTATCCAAGTTCAAGAATCAGAGGATATTATAAAACAAAGTGAAGATGACATGTCTGCCTCAAGTGATGACGAATGGAATACAATTGAGCATGACTTTATACAACACTCCACAATACCACGAGAGCAAGATCACGCAGCTGAATGGATAATATGTGACGAGCCGCCAGCAAATGTACCTACCAGTGATGCTTTTCAGTCAACTTTGTCTCAAACAGTCAAAGTGTATCCACAGCATATTCCGGTCAAGCCCGTGCTCGACCCCTTCAATGGTGGTGATAAGGTAGACACGGCAAAGCTGGCTGGTACTTCCGATGCACCCGATATTGGATTGCGATTAATCGTCAAGGACGGTTCGATTCATTTCCGTTTCTTTGACGGCTTCGATTGGATTACTGATGCTCCATCATTCCATCAGAAGAAGCCCAAGCCAAAAGACCGCAAGGAAGCACTCCTTAGTAGCCTCATTGGTGGTGGAGACGACTCAGAGAGTGGTAGCGATACACGTCTCGATATTGCACCACTGCCGGAGGAGAGGAATAGAAACTTGCAGAGAGATATCGTTCGTCGTCGTTTGAAACGCAATCCTAACAAATACTTTCAGCTCTCGTTTGATGGTGTGAAACTGAAGAATGATTCATTTGCTCAAAGTAAACACCATCTTCTCGCATCTCGGCTTGACTTGTCAGTTACCGATTTCATGGTTGTTGAAACTATAAGTTCAAGCTCTGGTGATCATGTAAAGATGATGGGTGAGTGGTTTAACGAATCTATACATCCAAGAGATGATAGCGATGGAATCATCATGCTTCAGATGACAACGAAACATCCAAGACAGCGAGTATCCTCTGATGGAAAGCTCATGAGTGATGAAAGCCGAGCGACACTTGAGCTACTTCCACTACGGTGCTACTTTAATCAGAATGCATTGCGGTTTATTAGAAATTTCTTTAGTGGTAATCATCCTGTAGAGTCCGAAGAAGAGGGCGATAACGGTGCTCAAGACAATTCTGATGATACCCAAACAGAAGATGATGAGTTGGTACAAATCTTCTTTGAATCGTTCTCAGTGAGACCTGTTAGGCTGAAGGTAGATTACCAACCCGAGAACATGGATGTTGACTCTTTCAAAGAAGGCAACTACATTGAACTTCTCAATATTTGCCCACTTGAAGAAATGATTCTTAATCTCCAACCAGTTCAGATGCAAGATCTTACTGGATGGGGTTCTGTATTTGGCGAGCTTGCGAGTAAATGGATTGAAGACATTTGCAACACCCAGAGTCACAAATTCTTTACAAGAGCGTCTCCGTTTCAGCCATTCTCAAACCTTAGTGATCCGCTCCTTGATCTTGCCATGGTTTTGGTCGTTCCAGAGGGTAGCACTTCTGCTTACCTCAAGAGTATTATTGGGGGCACAACTAATCTTGCGAGCAAGGTTGTATTGGAGGCCCTTTCAACCAGTGCCAAGCTTACTAAATTTGCAGCCAAGGCAATACCATCTAAAGTGAAGGGCTCTCTTCCTCGTCGACCGAAAAGTGTACCGAGACATGCTGGAGATTCAATGTCTCATGCATATGAAAGCATGACTAGCGGTCTGAGGGAAGCCAACTATAAGATTGTTACAATACCTCTCAAAGAGTACCAAAGGAGTGGAGCATCTGGTGCTGCAACCGCCGCTGTAAAAGGCATTCCCATTGGCATTATTGCACCCCTTGCAGGCGCAAGCGAAGCACTTTCATATACATTACTCGGATTGAGGAATCAGCTTCAACCTGAAGTACGATGGGAAGAAGAAGCTAGCTTGAGGGGGCTTCCTTCTTGATAGATTAACACTAAACATTGTGTAACCATACTGTAATTTTACTGTAACGAAACAGCTTTAAATTATCTCTAAAGTCAACTAAATAGTCAGTCCACTGCCCTATTAATCTTTATCCACATAATAATCTAATTCTTCTTTTAACAAGGAGAATAAAACACAGTAGTACTCGACTTTGTCTTGTACCTCTGGGTAATACCCAACACCATCATATTATCCTTAATTGCGGTACAATACAAATGGTTTAAAGCCACATGTTGCGGAACAGGCAACGCTGCCGTATCCTGCAATTGTGGTGGTTTATTTAATATAATATGTCGTAAGTGCGGTGGAAGAGGAGGAGGTTCCTTTGTGTACTCATCCAAATCAGGCATCGAGTGTCCATATATCTCTCCATCTGCATCGGCTGTTCCTTTCCCCTTACCCTTCTTACTTCCTGTAGAACTTGAATCATCCTGACCACTATCTGAATGTTGTGATGATCCAACACTGCTACTCGCCGCGGCTGCCTTTGCAGTAGCCTGTTCGGCACAGTGATCTGCATGACGTTCATTTTCAAATTCTTTATCACCAGTATATGCCTTAAAGTCCGTAACGTCAATAAAGTTATTAATCCTTCCTTCAATATCAGCCACAGTAGGCTGATCGGGTGCAAATCGCCATTCATCATCAACAATAAACTTAAAGGCGTGTTTACCCCTCTTTAAATTGTGAATGTAGGTAAAATCATTACCCGAACGATGCATTTGAAGTTGACGTGACCAACCATTGAATGTTCCAGTAATATAAACATTACGACCACCATGTTCCCATCGGAATACTGTTGGGACGCTGTCCTCTTCTGCTGCTGATATGGTAGCCAAATCTAAAGGTATGGGGGCATCACCCATGTATTGTTGTTGCGATGTATCGCCACCCATATCCCCAGAACCTCTATCCATATCCGTCATATCCATATCTGATGATGAACGTTGGACATTGCCTTGATATTGTTGAGGATGACTCTGTTCATATCCAGCAGGTGATGCTCCCGTTGGTGGTTTAGATGAGTGTCCTCCATATGATGCTCCTCCAGCACTACCCTGTGACATTTGTTGACGGCTACGTCGACCAGACATGCCGGTTCCACTTACTTGTTGATTGCCCATGGTATAACAATATAATAGTTATTGTTTTGAGAGGAGAGAGGGTGGTATTGCAGTAAATAAAACTATGTAGGGTGATTGTTTATCAATTTTCAAAAATTATTATTTCCACTTTGTCGAAGTTATAATAGATATAAAGAGAGGATATCTTTTGTAGTAGGGGTATATCATGAGGCCAATATGTGTTTGCTTTGACATCAAAGAAATTGATTTCACAAGGATGCCACGAGGTATCCTAGGCACCCGCGCGCGCAGTCTGCCTTCCTCTTTCACGGATAGAGGTCGAGATGAAAGATGTGAGTATGTCCACTAAACAATGGAATTAATAGATAGCGTGCAGTTGTAGGGGTATGGGTATATTGGCAGGACTATTTTAGCTTGTTATTTCCCCTTTCACCCAGTGTGTTAAGAGCTCCGGACTTGTACATAGCACTATCTTTCATGCCTTCACTCTCCACTACCGTGCACCTCTCAGCACTCTATTATTTCAAAATCTTACCATACTCCGGATCCCCTTTTTCGGGACCAGGCACCTTGACAATTACACCAATGAAATTGACAATATTATTATCCGCATCACGCAACGCTGCAATGAACAAACTATTCCAAAATGGCTTCCCATCACTGGTATAGTTGGCAAACGTAACATTTACATCCTCCCCGGCATTTATAGCCTTACGGATTTGGCCAACCTTATCCGGCGACGTTTCCTGACCCTGGAGGAAGCGACAGTTCCTACCAAGTACCTCCTCTTGGGAATACCCCGTGAGCGTTAAGAAATCATTCGAGGCAAAGACTATGGGATTATCATGTAGACTAGGGTCGGTAATGATAAAGCACTGTTGTGAGTTTTGAATACTCTGGATGAGGGAGAAGTCATCCTTGTCTAGCTTCTTGACACCAGCAGAAGGTACAGCAGAAGGCATGGGTGGTGGTATTATCTCTTGATTCTGCACATTACTTGGTAATTTTTCATGTGCGTTGCACTGGGTCAAGACAGTGCTTGCATCATCAGGCTTGAGACGACCACGCACAATAGACTTTAAGGCAGCATTCTCACGTTGCAAATCAGCCACTTCCTTCTGGAGTGATTCGAAGAAGAACTTCTTACGCAACCGCGTTCTTCGGGCGAGGATACGGTTACGTTCTCGTCGACGATCTAGTTGGGTTTGGGACTTATCAACTCCTACCCCGGCTGACAATATTGATGCTGTCGTCTGTGGAAGTGCTGCGGCACTGCTTGAGGTAAAGGAATAACTTGGACCCTTAGCACCCCCGGGAACAACTGCATTTATACGCGGTCGTTTGTTCTGTTGAGGCACTGCCCCAACCCCTGGTATAGCACTGTTGGCCTTTTTTGTTGGCAAGGATGGTTGGGATTTCGGGGGAGCAGCAGCAGGGGGCGCCTTTGGCTGAGGTACAGCCTTTTTATTATTATTAGTTGGCATGCCCATAGCCTTATTCTTCGCCTCCTCGAGTTGTTGATGGGCAACCATTTCCATTGTTATTTTTTGCACTTGAGATAATTCCCCCGACATATCCCCATTATTAGCTTGAAGGGGTGCAGTAGGTGGGGGAACAGCACTCATTTGAGGTTGTTTCAACTGTGCAGTAGTACTTTCAGTAAATGGATCTACATAGGTATGAGTTGACCCATTGGGTGTGACAATTCCAGGATCTAATTCAAAAGGTAAGGATGAAACCGCCTGTTGTTGTTGGGCTTTCACATCACCGCCACCAATTACATCACCACTGCAAAATAAATAAATAAATATATAGGGGGTAAATAATATATTTTTATATGAATCAACAATAATAAGGGCAATACCAATAATATAAATATATTGTGAAGACATATAATGTAAATCGATCCCAAAAAATACGCACGTACCTAAAATCAAATCCACCAGCTCCAACATCCTCCAATAAATATTCTGCCAACAGATCGAAGTCGAGTGCGCTATCCATGTTCCACTCAGCGCTCTCTTTTTTATCGTTTATGTGTGTATATTGAGGTATTACTATGCCTGGAGCCATTCGGTTAAATATTACTTAATTGTGCTCAAAAATGTGGGATACTGTTTATCCAATTTTATACGGTATTTTGCCGTAAAAATTATATCAACACAACACCAATTAAATAGTTAAATATATATTGCAATTAATGTTAATGATCAGGGCCTGCACCAATAGCCAATCTGTCTTTACTTCACCGCTGCTCTCTTGATGGAAGTTGATGTTGATTTTCTGTTGAGGTGTATCTAACGTATAAGCTAATAAAATTACTATTGGTTCAATTTGGTCACAAAATTATAAACATAATATTCCTCATTAAGGTTCAGCCTAATCAAGACCCCTCATTATTATGGTTTACGTGAAAACTGATATACAGCGATTTTTAACAACAATAATAACATCGCTAAGTAGATATAAGAATGTTGCGGCCTGCGGCGGCTTTGCAATTCATATCCAGTAACTAATATCCAGGTACCAATATCAGCTAAAGAGACTTCTTATCATTGCAACATATCAAGTACAGCAGAAGAAATTCATAATGCCCAGCCTACAACCAGATAACAAAATTGAAAATGCACAAGACGATCAAGATGGTGCATGTGAAACCAAACAACCTATTGTAACAAGTAGTAATAGTAGTACGATTGCTGCTCCTCCTACTTCAATATCACCATCACGCTTTCAAGTAACATCTGATTTAATTGATGCTACATGTCACGATATACTATTATTGAGAGGAAATTCAGAACTATCTAATGATGTACCATACACATCTTATGAACTTCATGCCAAAAGCTTGCAACATTATATGGAACAGTTTTCATCATTGGAAGGAGAGGGCGAACAGCAACCCGTGTTAAATGATTTAGTCCGTACTCGTTTCTCTATCGCTCAGCTAGCAATCGGTACATGCGGAAGGATCGCATATTCAGACGGCGATGATGAATCTCTACCACTCGACATGCCACCCTTGATTCAACTCTCACCCACTGAGTGGAAGGAAAAACGTGAAAGGTTAGTAAACTTGCATGCAAAGATGAAAAGTATGGGCGGTGAAAACGTGAATGATATGATGGAATCCTCACTCGAATCACTCAATTGTCAAATGGAAGCGTTTGAAATACTAGCTCAATTGAGGAATGAGTTAGTTGCAGTGGAGACTACAATTAATGAGAATAATGCAAAGAAGGGAAAGAAGAAGAAGAAACTGACTGTGTCCCAATTCAGCCATGTTGGGCAATCTCTCGAGGAATACAAACAGATGTCAATTATTATCGAGGGAAAGATGGAGAACATTCATCAAACAAGTCATGCTGATTTGTTTATACCCCAGGAGATGCTTGTTATGAAGAGATGTACTACTGTCCAGCGGGTTAAGACAACTGTGTCATCTCTGATTAAAGGAATTGATGATATGATCAGCAACAAGGCGTTTCCTTTAGCCGCGTTTCAACAACAGTTTCTTAAGCTATTGCAGAATTGGGAGAAGACCCTTGAAACACCCACTCTCTTCAAGATTGGCTACTTCAAGGATTTAACTGGTCAAGCCAAAAAATCTAGTACCAAGTCCAAGTCAGCAGCTTCCAAGACAGCACTCAAGGACGAAGTAAACTTTGACTCGGATGATGATGTGATCAGAGTCAAGCGCAACAAGAAGGGTTCTAAAAAGAGAGCACCCCATCAGAAGAAGAAGGCACTTCATATATATGATTCCGATTCAGATGACTCTGATGATTCGACACCACCACTAGTGCAGCAGAAGAAGAAACAAAAGAGGATTCCCTATTCGAAGGAAGAGAAGGATACCCTTCTAATGGGTGTCGAGAGGTTTGGTAAAGGAGAGTGGATAAAGATCCGATCATACTACAATGAGGTCTTCAGTGTTAACAATCGGAGTAATGTAAACTTGAAGGACTTGTACCGAACATTGACCAAGGATGCGTAAATGAATGAAGACTGTGTGATTGTGTTGTTGTTACATGTAGTATGTGTTTTGGTATAAGATGTACATCTTAAGTACTATGACTATGATTAATTATTGATACCAAATGTTCGTAAAGTAAACCAAATTAGTTGCAGAGTGTAGAACCATATAGTCTTAGAGTTATGCCTCGCATGTTTACACGAAATCCCCCTTCTTTTCACTGCCATTCAACATATACCAACTTACTTCTTCACCTACAATCCAGTGTATCGCCAAAATACTAAGTTGATTCTAAAAAGTTACATCACAAATCACATCGGGGTTGTAGATAGCTACCATAGGTATTGCCGTCTAATATAATTATTACCACCAATAATATAGCTCCAGTTACTCATATTACTTCCATCATACTCTTACAATCTCGTTTAGGTCCCGAATATCAAGTAAGTTCAGAAAGGGGAGAATCAGCAGCTTACTGCAAACAATTGTTATTAGTATTAGAAGTATCCATCAAGGAAAAGTATTGGTTGGTATTGTAGGAGATAAAGGAGAATCAATACTAAGCAATTATATTGGTTTATAATTAGCGAGTTAGTATGATGGAACATCCACATCTCCTACCGAAACTAGAAGCCGCACTACAATGTTTATATGGCAACAATAATACTGTCAACTCCAATAATGCTGCAGCAGCACACGAGTTTCTTATGCATTACAAGTCTAGCAATGTTCGTAGACTTGTAGCATCCAGAATACAATCCCAAAAAGATCAGGGACAAAAGATAATAGATGAGGATGTTAATACAGGGTCTGTGTTTCTTAGTTCCTTGGCACTCTTATTGCAAGGTACAAACATCAACAATCGTATATTTGCAAGTCAGACGATAAATCATAGATGTCGATCATTAAAACTTGTCGAGACATTAGATATAGAGGCAGAGGATGGGATAGAATGTGGCGTGTTACGGTTAGTAATGGCATGGGAGGAGATTAGATTAGAAAGACAACAACAGCAAGGTGATAACTCTGCCATAGTGGATGAGAAATCGAATACCATTTTAACATCATGGATTGAGAGATATGTTCCCATGTTGATTAACCGCTGCAAATTGGCACCGAATAACCATACATCCTTTTGCAATGGAGCAGAATTACTAGGATTAGTGTTGGAGAGGCATTCTTCCTCCCTCCTCCCAAACAATACTTCCAAAGATAGAGACAAACAACAAGAGGAGAGAATAAAAGGGACATTAATAATGCTAACGATAGCGGTGGCAATGTATACTTCTGCTTTTGCCGAGTATGAAGAAGATCATCAACATCAACAGACTGGGCAACAACAGAAACGAACACCATGGGCAAATGCAGTGCTTTGTGAATTGGGCTCGGCATTATCAATAACAGCTCTTAGAATTAGATACAAGCCGTTGCAGGACAAGTATGCCACTCCAGATCCTGATCCATCATGTCTACCCTTAAATGACATGTTGGTTGAAACAATACAATTAGTTAAGGAATCTGCCGAAATATACTTTCAACAAAATATTGAACAACAAAACTTAGACAATACAGCTCAATCCGCAATACAACAAGCTCATCAACATGCAACTAAGCGATCAATCTGTAGCGTTATAAAGTCACTACCTGAAACAGTACTTCTTCCTCCAGGCGAGGACAGTGGTCATCGTGTCCCATCAATCGACCGAGCATCTTTGAGAGCAGCATCTATGGAATTAAGATCTGTAGAAAACGGCATGGAAAAGGCTTGGAAGGTGCTTGTTGAATTAGACCATGGGAGCAGTATGAATGAGATACAGCAAGATATGTCTGCCATACAGCTTTTGCAGTGTTGTGAAGCTTGGGCACGTTATACTGCTGTTCCAATTCCTATCATCGAGTCTACAGTTGGTTCATTAGCTGTCAGGTATAAGAAGAGTTATGATTATACTCAGCATTCTAAACAGAAAGCACAATCGGCAGCATTTCAATATCTAGTCTCAATCTTTGAGTCGGCTTCCCCCTCTTTGACGGCAAATGATGTGCTCACTGCAGCATTAGGTGTTGGCGCTGGAAATGCTGGGAGAAGTGCATCTAAGAAGAAGCAGAGCTCTAAGAGTAAGAAGAGACAAGACAAACGCTTGGGCAGAGCTATAGCTGTCACAGAGAACAACCAAAATGATGGCGACTCGAAAGATGCAGCCGAGAAGGAGCTGTTGGAAAGAAGAAATGCAGCATGTGTTGCAGCAGCCTATATTTTTGGCGTCTCCCTCACCGATGGTTCAATACAGGAGACCGACGGTCTTCGACTTGCGGCAACATCTGAACTCACCTCAACTCATGGAATATGCTCCACAGTGGCTTCGGCTGCAACATCAGTATTGCCTCATCTTCTCTTCTTAGAAAGGAGCGACGGAGGATCTCTTCACAATTGGCGTACAGTATTATTCTCTACAATTACAACCATCATACGCCGTATATCTTCATTATCAAATCGAGATATAAGAGCTCTCGCCTATGAGCCATTAATGATCTTTCATACTTCGCTGAATTCAGTTTCGGTAGTTACCTTACAAATAGAGCAGGTTGCAGTCAATGAAGTAGTGAGCTGTACATTGTCTTTGGCTGCTTCTTGTGGATATCCCCAGGGATACTTTGATTGTCTGTCGGAAGATAATGATGAAGAGCTTGAGATCGAAAGGAACGATATTCGCGATGTGGCTCGATCTGTCTGTAGTTTGGACTCTGCTGACATTAGTATGAACTCGCCATCGATTCTCATCCTTCAACGAATAGTCAGTGCATGTGACACTGCTATTCAAGAAGCAATAGCAAGTGATCATCTTCCA
>Ga0214479_100135_pt1 | contig 44960 bp, 32 predicted proteins | sample M1_20Mar14CPVII9_5_FD_165054 | JGI IMG/M metagenome (GOLD analysis project Ga0214479, IMG submission 165054) | Marine eukaryotic communities from Monterey Bay, California, United States - M1_20Mar14CPVII9sort6BwellE14 | ecosystem: Environmental > Aquatic > Marine > Unclassified | place: USA... | reverse complement strand
ACCACCTCCCGCAGTGCTTGGACTTCCTCCAATAGAACTAGCAGGGTTAGACGAGGCCGTGCCCGGTCGGCTATTGGTCGGGCTACCACTATTCATAGCAGCCTGTTGACTAGCCATCTCAGAAGCAGCAGCCATGGCCGCCTCCATAGCCGCCCAATCATTCATACCGCCACTCTCACTATTACCCTCACCACTGCCAGGATTAACAAAGTCTTCATCACCAATAATTAAATGTAACAAACATTCCTTACTAATATTATAATCCAATAATGTCGTTGAATCATTATCTAAATATTGTTCTGAATAAGATAATCTCATACGATTTAATAATCCCATATAATTACATTCTAGTGATACTAATTTCTTTTTCACATCTAGTATAGTATCGGAGAGTTGTATATCAATTGTATGGATTGTGGAGGTTGTTTTAATATATATTTGGATACATCCCTCTTTTGGTGGAGGTGTAGGATGTGGACTATTCTTATCATCACGTACATGTACAAAGATATTCGTACCATCCATTATATTACATTGTTTTAAATTCATATTATCATCTAAGTTATTACCCTCATGTATTAATCGTAAACTTGATGAATTATATTGTGTAAACATTGAGTCTATTACTACTTTGATCTCACCTATGCACATTTCTGGATCAACATCTATTAATGTACCCTTTTCTTTTAAAAAGTAAACATAGATTTGCATTTGTAATTTAATTATATCAGTTTCAGATATGTTATATTCGGATAGTAACTTTTGATCATTGTTTAGTGGTGTTTCCTCGTATGTCATTAGTGAGGTTAGCATTTCGTTAGGGTATTGATTTGATATTTGTGATTTGAGTTGTCCGATACGTGTTTCGGAGGGATTAATTTGTATTTCACCATATTCACCGGAGACGAAGTGTATTAATACCATGTTTGAGTAATTGTTTTATTGTGGTGTGGTTTATTAGTATTAGGCTGAAATATGGGTGAACCACAAATTATAAATGAGACACTAATTTATTTTGTTATGTGATGTGCTATTTATGATATATATCGTGCTTAGCTCACGCCCCGCACGAAGATTAAAGACGATATTATGGAGAATAACACCTTGCCACCTAGAGTTTGTATGTTCCTTGATTGTTGATATCTTCTTCTTTTGATTGTCTTACTGTCTTCTTATTGAACTTTACAGTATGATACATAATGTGGAACTTAATCGAATCGGGATAAACTTCATACTTCAATCGAGAAATTTCTTCAAGGAAGGAAGAAGAGGCAGTGAGTGAAGATCCGTGAAGATGCTACTTTGAGCAGTCGAGGTAAGTTGGTATATGCTTTGAAAGGTTTATGCGGTTGATTTGTTTATTCATGTTGATTGTGTATTGTTAGGAGATATGGGGAATAATAATGCAACAGCAAATGCGATAAAAGTCAAGTTCTGTCTTCTCTCTTTCTTTTTATTTACATACCCTTTTTTACCCCTGTTTTCAATATACAATATACTTATACTTTTCCTTCAATGGCACTGCTCATTTGCATTATAATTATATTATATACCCATGTACATATTCCTCACATAATTTTTCTCTCGATATCCACGCAATATAGAACCGTCAAAACATACTTTCTTTGGATTGATGGTAGAATGGAATACAAGCCAACTTAATAATTTGACACAACGTACAACAATTAAATAATATATACCACCATACTAACGAATCAAAGTTATAAAAGTATATATACATATAATCATGAATCAACTAAACAATAATCAATTAGCAGTCCTTCCTCGACGTTCAAGACGTCTTGCTACAATCATACCCGCCGCACATTGGGTTAGTATGGGTTACTCAGAAGTTCAGGCCGCTGCAATGGAAAGGTTACAAAATGATATAAAGAGGTATTGTGATGGGGGAAATGAGACTGAGATAAAACTTCACGTGAGGGGTATTAGATTACCTCATCATGAACTGATGCTTCCTCATTGGGAAAAGGTTGCCAAATCATTAAGTAGTAGTAGACACACCTCCGTGACATGTTTATGTATACGGGGCATCAGTCTTCCGCCCACTGTGTTAGACATTCTGTCTCCAGCATTACAGTCGATGAATAATTTGATTAACCTGGATTTAATTCGAAATGGCTTGGGCAATGATGGATTTCTTCATTTATCACATTTCCTGAATAAAAATACAAGGTTACAAAAGCTTGCTATACTTCAGAATGTAATTGATGATCTTTCTGCTGCCGGTTCATTATCAAATGCCTTTAAGAATCATGCTACGCTGAAAAGGTTGGTGCTTAGTAATTGTGGACTGAATAATATCCCTATTCTAGAGGAACTCCTCAAGGGGTGTACAAGAATGGAGGCCTTGGGAATAACAAGGAACGATTTCGGATCGGAGGGGGTTTCTCTCATTGCAAACTTTTTACACAGCAACAAGACTATAGGCTTACTTCAACTTCGTGGTGATAAGATTACAGATGATGATGTATTAGTATTAGCATCAGTATTAAAATACAACAGTCTTAGATTTGAGTTGAATTTGCGAGATAATTGCATTACAGAAGAAGGAGAGAAGGCTCTGCTCAATGCTCTGTTTGATCAAGCGAGTATGGATTCAATTGTTGAGTCCAATCATACATGCGTTGCATATACATTTAATCCCGAGCCTTCAATAGTAGCTCAGCGGCCTCCCATTGAAACAGAAGTTTTAGATATTAACCATGGGGATTTTACTATTGGACAGAAGATTAGAAAGAAAGTAGCATTGGCACTATGTGGAGTGGACGGAAGTCTCTTTGATCTATCCCATTTCAATGATCTACCTCTGCAACTGATGCCTCGTGTGTTGGAGTTAATGCAGGAACATAGCGAAGCAAGAACACGAGAATTTAGAAGCATGCCGGTATCTAACGAGGTATTAGATTCATTGTCTGTCAGTTTTGAACAGTACCAGCGCAAACAATTGGAGAAGGATGCTCTGTCAAGACTCTTTCATACGCTTAGGGGATGGGAGCTGCCTCGACTGTTCGAAAACTTGAACACCTCTGTCACTAGTGGAAAAAGGAAGAGGAGAAGGACTCGTCGTTGAATTGGGGGTTACTAGATTGAGCAAGCACAAGGGAATATTAAATGTTGGACGTTGAATATCTTTCGGTTTGACAGGGAGCAGTGCATGGAAGAGGAGAGTCCATCTGTAGCTAATCGGTATGAAATACCAATAATACAATCGGTATTCTCAGCACTAATACACAAATCAACTTAGTTTACAATTTTTATACATCTCAAGTTCAAGGACTGTAATCGGTACATTGTTCCGTACATTCTTCATAGGCATAAACTTTATCCTTCTCATAATCACTACCGCAGGTAGATCCTAACCTATTGCATCTTGACAACCTCTTACCAACCCAACCACACTTTCTCGTCTTCCCTCCACTAGTTATAAAGTACCAATCGACTGTAGAATCACAACTATTGGTCGTCGGTTGAGTTGTAGTAGGCTGAGATGTCGATGGAGATGCAGACGGTTCCTTTGACGGTGATCGAGAAGGCGATGAACTCGGGGCTCGAGTTGGACTAGAAGTTGGACTAACTGAAGGTGATAAAGATGTTGGAAGAGAGCAGCCGGGCCCCATTGGAAGGGAAGACACGACAGGTCCAACTGTTTCGTCGGGAATGAAACCAAAATAAGGCACAGTCTTATCTGCACCATCTCTACTATCAAAGTCAAAATCATCGAGGTAACAGGTGCGGTTAGCACGGCTTGTGTTCTCTGTGCAGTTGTGAATCATATTCTCCATCAGCTCGGTAGGCCAACCACTAATATTAGGAGAGAGGAGCAGTTGTTAGTGAAAAGTACACATCATACGCACACCATACAGGCAGTACAAAGCTATGCTTACCTAACAAAGTCGGCATGACCACCAGCTCCACTATCATCATTTGTACTTAAACGCCAATTCCTTACATCATTCACAACATCCAATGGTAAGATTTCTCTCATATGATCTAAATCATAACGAACTTCTAAGTCCAACATGGGAATTTGATATGGAAAGTCTTCAGGACAGTAGGAGTTTCTGTTTCTATCCCATCCTGTAATGTATGTTGCATGATCTCGATAGTTATCTGATGAAGTTATAGGAGTACCATCGTCATTTAAAGCGAGACATTCAGGAAAGTGAAGCTTCATTTCGACTTGATTGCTCTGTCCGACAAGGTCAAGATTGTCAACTAAATATGACCAGTCTCCATGATAACTAGAATTTGTATCTACTCGATTGATTGTAAGTAATGTCCATCGAATGTTATCCCTATCAGTTTCCCATGGTTCCCATGCAGTCTTTCGTGAAGCGTCTCCGACAATCATTCGAAGGAATGGTGGATATGGATTAACTCTCGAGGCATCTCCATCACCACGTAATGTTATACGATAATACGGTCTAGCAAACGAAGGAACTAAATGATACATATCTTCCCATAATATATATAATGATGGTGCCCAATACATTGATAGATTGGGTATGAATGCACTTGTTGTTTGGTTATACTTATCATTTGTATCCCTCCAATCTCCATCTTCATTATCGTCGAGTAACATTTCGGGTGTGATTGTTGCCCCAAAGTTGGCATTACCATAAACACTATGCACGTGTGAGGAACATGTTCCTGGATTAACCAATGGATCGAGACGAGTATCAACTAGTAGACCAACATTTTGTGAGAATAATCGTTCACTGGCACTGTAACTACTGATGGGTAATCCAATAAGAAGTAATACTATGAGAGTAGTTGCCGATAAAGTAGACTTGTTGTTGATCATGGCCAATGGTCGATGGAGAGTTGCAACAAAAACAAAAGAACCAGATTGTAGAATTATGATATGAAACATCATATTGCAACCAATCGTATCTCTTTACGCGGTATACTACTGAGATGAAAGACAAAACCCATTCACGAATCTGTTGATCAGCCTCGTATTACATCACTCTAGCTATCCCGAAGTATCTCGACAATCATCAGTCGCCGCCGACAGCCGCAGCAGCCGGCATCATAACAACCGTTACATCATATCATATCCTCCGTATGTTAGAAAAGGATGTATAACCAAGAGACAGAGGCAACGCTGTGCTACTAAAAGTATCTCAGATCGATTTGCTTGCTTACTCACTGAAAATTAACTCTCATAAAAGGATACCAAGCACAGCAACACATCATCTCGTCATCTCAAATTCTCACCCCTGCCAACTACGTACACGTCATACTTCTATCTATTAGACGGGGATAATTAGATTAGTGAAGATATGTACACTCTTTGACTTGTGGTGGTCTCGTGGTCTTCTGTTCTCCCCAAAATAGACTTTTCTTATCAGTACATGCATGAAAGTAATATTTGAGCATGTCAAATGTCAGCTCTAAGAGGTAGAGATTGGATTTAATACTGCAGCTGTCAAACCGACCAAGATAGGTCTTATTCGTTTAAACTCTTTAGATTTGGTTGTAAGTCTCGCGGCGGCAGCAGATCAACTCTAAGGAGACCAGGTATCTTAACTCTTTACATATCAATATCCTGTTGTTGCAACTATCTAGAGATTGGTATTGCAAATCTCCTTAACTCGATGGCTACTTCCAAAGAAGAAGGCAATGATGAAGTAGAAGAGGAGTGTTGGGGCTTACCCGACGACTTCAATATACATGCAACACATCAAGTAAAAACGGTATACTATCCTCAAAAACACGATAATGATAACATCAGCCACTCATTTCAGATTGAATGTATAGAACCAGATTCACCACTTGATATTAACAATAAGAGTCAGTCATCGAGTGAATATGATGCTACAGGACATTGTGTGTGGACTGGAGCCTTTCTTTTGATACAATGTGTACATGAATTAGAAGATTGGATAGCGAATAACAACAACAAACAAATGAAACGAATGATTGAGTTTGGATCGGGGACGGGTATTGGCGGATTGGCAATGGTTCTAGCAGGTAGTAAATCAACAACAACAACATCTTCATCCCCATCATATATATGCTTTACTGATAATGATCCAGCTGCATTGAAAGTATGTGAACGTAATTGCAAACTGAACAACTTATGTGAAACAAAGTACAGTATTGAAGAATTAACTTGGGGTGACGAATATAATATTGACAAAGATAGTGCATGTGATATTGCATTAGCAACAGATGTATTGTATGATGTGGATCTGATCAAACCACTCTTTACGACGGTATCACAATGCCTACCATTAGATGGCATATTTATCTTAAGTCACATACCAAGAGCATGTTACAACCAGAATAATCCCGCAGAAGCCCAGGAAGATTTAGAACAGTACATTATTGATCAAGCAGTCAAGTACAATTTACATTTAGAAACGATAATAAGACCACCAAAAGAGGGTAACTTTGATCAAACGATATTAGATTGGTGTCCCGAGAGTGCATTCTTAGGCGGAGGGATTCTCATCTTTCGAAGAAAATAGGTAGCTTTAGACAAAAGAGGTACGATATATCTTTAATGCAAGTAGATACACGACACTAAAGATTTGATCTTAACATGTCTTTTTAATTAGCTATTTATGATAGAACACAGTCCACAGTCTATTTTGGTATCATTAAGGGAGATACCACATGCCTGTCTTTACCTAAAAAAACATCAAACAATCTCAACAGAACCTCCTCGTCCACTTCTTTTTGTAGTGCATGGCCGACAATACCCAAATATATCATCACGTACGGTATCAGGGAAGCATGTTTTATGCAATGGTGATAACCATGTGTAGTGAAATCGTGAATACGTAGCTGCCGATGATGTTGATGATGTCATACTATGTCGACCCGTTCCAAACACCTCATTAATACCCGCACGGACATTACTAATCAATGCAGAGTGACCGCCCATTGCACCATGTCCCTTTAACCGATCAATATGCGTCAAGTTTGTCATAACAACATCCCATTGATCTACCATCATACAAATTGTAAAAAGACCAAACAACAATGCCTCAACAGTCAAACCCACAAGTGGTAATAAGTCAGTGGGATGATCGACACATCGTGGTCCATGATGTTTCGACGAGCCGATACAATTGAAGAAACGGTAAACTATAAATAGGAAGGAGTATGCACATGATAATGATGTGTAGAAGATGAATAGGAGGAAGTATTTGTGATTGCCAATACCGACGCAATTGTTCACCCATGGGCAGTGATGATCCATCTTGATAATGCATCGTTTGCAAATACTATCGGGTAAAAATCAGTGCGGAAGATAAGATTAGGTTGGGAAGGTACAAAGGTTTTAAAAGATACACTATTTAACAAGAACCAACTCACCTGCAATGATGTGCCCTCGGTGGTTTAAAAGCTTGACATCTTCTACACATTCTCTTTCCCCTCTGTTGACCTGGCTGTTGTGGAGTATTATTATTAGCCTTGATCGGACCCATGGCCGAGGCAGCTGCAGCCACGCCGACAGCAGCGCCAGCTGCAACACCGACAACTGCCGCTCCTGCCGTCACAACCGCTTGAGAAACTATACCATTATCCTCTTGCATTAATGATGATGATGTGGAATGATTCTGTGTAGTAGTCTTGGTAGGAGATGGTTCACCCTTAATTAAATTGTCTAAATCATCCAACTTCTTCTGTTCTTCTTCATCAACATTATCTGTAGCGGCTCCTTTTGTTATTGGGAATGGTTCCGGTAGTGGATTAGCATCGGGAGGTACCGCACCTGGATCGGTAGTCATTGCCTTGAAGTGTGAATAGATTGCTAATGTTGCTATTAGGATGAAGAATGTTCGATGGAAGTGACATCCGAATGTAAGCTATTTATTATGTTGTGTTTGTGTGTGAGGAAAGCATAAAGTTAGTCATTCAATGAACCCATCCAAACATCTACACAAAACAATAATATATAAACACAAACAACACAATTACATACCTCACGATAACCATCCTCATCCATAACACTAAACCAAGGAGGTAATAATATCCAACCAAAGCTATACATACCATACAAATGCAACATATATGTTAAACTTGCACATATTAATCCACAACAATCTAAATTCAACCATTGATCGTCAAATGGTGATGTGCCAAAGCGATTTCGTTTTACTTTTGCTATTGATATTTTTGGTTGTTTGTTATTTGTGTTGTTGGAGGTGGAGCAGTTTGTATTGCCACATGTTGATGATGAGTGTAGTTTATTATCGTTACCGCCGGTTAGTGAAGCTATGGATATACCACTGCTACTCTTTTTAAGTTTACCACCACCACCTACATTGGCAGAAGAAGATGCTAGCGGTTTAAGTAGTTGTTTCGATGGTGACGAGTCAGTACTTTCATAGCCATTATTACTTTCGTAGCCACTTCCACTGTTATATCCAGATTGTGTAGTATTTTTGGATTTATTCTTTCGTTGTAGCATTATTATATATTATCATTTAATACTGTATTTATTGAGTAGGGTATTGCAATATATATATTAGCAAAGCCGCGAAGGCAATACAAAATAATTAATGACTGTTGTCAGAAATAATTGCAATATCTTGAGAGATATCTCCGCGGTTACTCCAGTAAGATGGGCCGATATCAAGATATTAGAGCCGTATTTGGACTGTTTATTAGTTGTTTAGGGGCTGCTTATTTGCCGCTAATACGCCACGCGCCAATTATGATGATCGTTTTTTCTCAAAGTACATGAGCGGGTGAATTAGATACCCGAAAGGATACCCTTAAACTGCCCCTCTTTGTTAATTGTGCTAGTATGTACGAATGCCGTTGTTTGATGTTTGGACCAAGTCGCCACTAACTAGATATCGGTTGGTGTTGCAAGTGTATTGTCTTGTATGGAATAGAGGTTTTCGTCATCGCTTGGCGACAGAGGTAGGATACGGATATTGAGGTTCGTATTTATTAATTTAATTTGTGTGGTGTATGGTGCACCAAACTTCAAACCAAATCAACATTGCAATAATGTTGGCTGTATCACGTATCAATACTACCGCCTACAGACTTACTCGACGTTTCTCTGCAGCAGCAACAACAAACGCATCTAACATTAACACTTCAACATCTTACAACAACAACACTATATCAACAACAACTGAAACTACTACCACCACCACTCTACCAACATGGCTAAACCATTGGTTAAACCTCTGGGATCAAGAATCCGGCACCAAAGAAATACTACAATTAAAAACAATAGTAAACAACTCATCAATAGCATTTGATACCAAACAACATCAAGTTGCCAAAGCACGTACAACACTAGATAACGCCCTACAAACATTTGAGCAATCACAAATACAACATACCGAGTTATTACAAAGTCGTGATAGATGGAAACCTCAACAAGCATTGGAATTTGCAAAGTTGTTGGAAAAGGAGGTTACAATCCGACAAGAATTAGAAGCTGCTAAAGCGAATGTATCAAGGTTAGAATCGGAAAGTTTAGCCTCAATGAACAGCTATATGAATGCTTTACGAAAGAGATATCATGAAGAACAATTATGGGCTGATAAGTGGCGTATATATAGTACATACATGACATGGGGATTGATTGTATTCAATTCGGTTGTGTTTTTAATTAGTCAATACATGTTACGAATGAGAGAGAATCAACGTATGACTGATATTAGGGGATTGTTGGAGCAGAGTCTAGTGGCTAGTGAGGGTACATTACGTGCTGTGCAGGATCAGAGTAATATGGGTAGAGATAGTAGTAGTCATCAACCTATACCGATGGAAGAAGAAGATAATAACGAAAGAGCTGGAAATGAAGAAGATATATCAAAAGATGTATCCACGTCTCATGAACCAAAAGTCAAAGCTCCAACTTCTCAGTCACCCATATTAAAACACTGGACTAGAATAAAACAATATGCAACTGACACAACAAAGAAGCAGCTTCCAGTAATGAAATCATACGCTACAGATTTAAAGAGGCACGTCCCGGAGAATGTGGATATGCCTTCAGTTATACTGGGAAGTTCTATAACGGGTGTGGCTTGGCTTTTGGCTGCTACATTATCAGGAAGAGGAGGTTAAACAGATTTAAAGTAATCTTTTCTATGAACTCTAGTCTTAATTGACACATTTATATACTATTCAAACAATGCCCTGTCAACACTCGATACTGTACTTCAAACAAACAAAACTACACATATAAACACCCTACGGTGATGAGAACAACCTAAACGCCCTTTGTGAGCTCTCCTCCACAGCAGGTTTGACCTCTATCCACCAAATGATGTGATCCGATCCATCCATCTTTTCATCCGCTCTGCTTATTATATCCTCTTCTGTTGCATCTCGACACACTACTGCGTCTTCGTTATCTTCGACATCCTTCACTCTTGCATTGAAACAAAGGTTTCTCGTTCTACCCTGTGTATTCAACTTGGCCACAACTATAACGTCGTATGTCTCACATGTGTCAATATACCAGTCGTCCACATTGAGTTGTGCATTTGTGATGAGTTGGTTTTCTTTGCTATCATCCTTCTCGATGTTGCCAATTGTGATGCGCTGGATTTTGTCGTCAACCTTCCCGGTAGTTATCTTGGGTGGATCTTCAATGAAATGTGATGTATTATCACTCCATTTACAGTACCCCTTGGGATCTTGTTTACAGACCTTATCCTTCTTCTTCGTGTTTTCGTTAGGGAAGTATACCTTTCCACCATATGTAATCCGATTAGGTGATTTACCAGTAGCCCCATCTTCACCAACTTCTTTACTGATGTAAGTCTTGTATATGGTGATTTGTTTGTTGGATGAGCAGTTGTTTGATGCCTTCGCTGAAGTACTAACTGATTTGATAGTGGCAGTCTGTTCACAGTCCTCTTGCCCGTTACACAATTTAACTTTCATGCTCACAACATCAAACTGATATATCTCTGTTCCTTGACCATCTGGCCCCAATATAATTGAATTGATATTCTTCTTTATCACCTTCCATTTCTTAACCTCGCCGGTACCCTCGATTCGTTGTTTCCATAAACCTGAATCTACCTTTGTCCATTCGTCACCTTTACTATCTACTATACCAGTCACCTTATTACCATTAATAGCATTAGTTCCACTTGTATTAGGAATTAAATCAGGTAGCTTACCAACTCCCTTACCATTTTCTTTAACACGGCACATTACACCATTTATATCCTTGAGAGAACCGATACTCTTCTTCCAAATCTTACAGTGTCCCCTTCGACCCTTGATGTATTCAAATCCATTGCAATTCTCTTCTCTGATAGCACACTAAGTACGAGTGTATAAGGAAAAAGTATAATTTAGTTGATGTCTTTGGATTGGACGGATAAATATCAGTGAGTGAAACATAATTCTTCTTACCCTATCCTCACATTCCTGTTCGGTTGTCCTCTTGAACGACTCGTAATCTTGCCCCCTAACACCTCTACCCCCGCCTTTAGTACGGCAACTAAAACCTTCATAAGCTAAAGTGTTTATTTCCGGTACTACTATGTCGACAACTTCCTTCTGGATAGGGATATCAAGATCAATATTGTTTTGCACAATACCACCACCCACTGCCTTGTAACAATCCGTATCTTCATCTAAAGCAGCCTCCACCATATTTTCACCTTTACCAATTTCAGTCTTCCATACCACACAATTTCCATTACTACTATATTGAAATCCATAGCATATGTTATTATTATTACTATCTTGATTAATAACTTTACACTTTCGTTTACATCCATCCCGATTAATACCGCTGATTTTATCAACGTCTTTATTTTTGGCTTTGATTCCAGATGGATTTCGGCATAATTTGTTGGTGAATGTTCGGAACGATGTTCTCTCGTTATCAGCCGCCTATTTAAGATAAAGAGAGTACATAAAAAATTGCAATTAGTTAGGTTGTAGTAAATATAAAGTATACCTCCCCCACATATCATACACCGACAAAACTTACCTGAACCGTCGTTACCCCAACGAGCAATACTGCTGCAATTATATTAATGTAGTACATTGGTGAGTATGGTAGAATACGAAGGCAGGACTTTGGGAAATAATTAATAATGGTGGTGTTCTCGTTCTCTTATTATTTTTGTTGTGTTTTTGACCCGCGGATTTCGCTGGCGTACCTCGCTATATTATACACAGTCGACCTGCAAATATATATTGCAACCGCGCAGCTATAATAGGAAATGATCTATACAGTGTCAGCCGTGTGTATTCGGTGATGTTGCCGTTATTTCAGTTTTTTTGAAAACTGAAAATGGATCAAGACCAACAACATAAGTGTCGCATTTCGCTCAATCTGCTGCCCTCATTGCATGATTGCATGCCCTCGATGACATGATGTGTCGCTATGTATTGACAGACAATTGACATAACAAACCCTAACTGTTAGTTGGTTGTAATTGAGATAAGATGGGACATATAATCAAGCTATCGACTATCTCATTCTCATGCTCCTCGTCCTCGTCCTCGTACTCGTACATCCGCCTCTCTCATCTTCCTGTCCTAATCTTATGTGTGTAGCCTTAGCGAGAGATATCTTCGAATCTAGATATCTGCTGATACATACTTAACTAAAGCAGCATCCCCATGTGCAAGAAAGATATCGATGATGGTATCCTACATACATATGATGATATTAAAATGAATATGACAATATGAATAATAGTATTAATAATAGAAGGTTGTTCTTTGTCTTTGCCTCTAATAAAAAGCTTATTGCAAATATTCACAATATAGACATAAACTATCCTTCCTCCCTCTCATGTTTCTTTACGGCTCCATATTGTCAAGTGTGAGTTGTAAGGAGGCCAATTAGGCAATTCAACTCGTTTTACAAGTTCAAAATTGGAATGTAACTCTTCTTGAAATGCCGCCGAGGAAGATGAACCACCCGATGGGAATGTATCGCCCCATCCCTTGGCTGTTCTACACACATTCGGTCCTAGTTCACCAATGTATATGACAGTTTCCCCCTTATATTTTTGTAGAGTATCTAAGCCGAATGCACCTCGATCGGCATCTGTCGATGCCTCGTCTCCTACTATGTCTGGCCAGCATAACATCAAAGCATGTCCAGCATACTCTTTACATGAAACTTTTTCCACACCTCCATCTTGAACTAAACTGTGTCGGAATCTATCTTTCTCTCCAGCATGACTATCAGCTAAATCATATGCTACAATATTGACATTCCGTTGATTTAATAACCACGCCCAATATCCCGTGCCTGCACCTATCTCGAGTATGGGCTGATTCAAACTTGCAATTGCATTTAATGCAGCTTCATTTGGTACTGCCCAAGCAAAGTACGTGCTTAAGATGTGATAGAAACATATCATATGGTTTGTATTGAAAAAAAGAACATATGATGTGAGCAAAATTATACGCCATAACAATATGGTATGTACCGCAGTGACCTCCTTGCATAACAAACACCAAAGACATATAAACTCAAAAACAACATACCAAAGACAAGTCCGCCACTCAAATCGATCTTCAATTACATCCCGTGTCAGATCATCTGTCATATGTAAAGGTTCGAACGCACATATGTCCTTGTATAAGCTCAGTAAGATGTTATCATCATTTCCCGCCGGACTCTTCTTTCCCTCTTCATGTATAGTTTGCAATGTTGTATAATCCTCCTTTGGTATTTTGGATAAATCCCATCCCGTTTTCTCTTCTCCAGCCTTCCACCATGAATTAATACCGTTAATAATATCTTGGTCATTTTTTATTGATACTTTCCAGTTTGGTGATACATTTTTATTTGATTGATATAGCCCCCGGAGTTGTTGTAGTAGATTAGTACGTAATTCACCATCTAACATATAGTTAAACGGTCCCTCTTCCTCTGATAAGAACTTTTCATTATCGCCATAATGTCGTCCGTCATATTGATGTGAACTACATATATCTCCATTAGCTCCAATTGGTATTAGCGGCAGGCCAACAACACACGACGATGATTTCAGTACCCTGAAAGGAAAAGAATCCTTGAAGGTATATACCAAATCTGATTCTTCATCTTCTTCATCATTAGGTACCAATTTTAATTGACATACTATGCAATATGATCCATCATCTTTCTCCTGATCTTCATCATCTTCTTCGTCGTCGGGAGATATTGCCTCAGCAATATGCTCTGCATTTGAAAAATGTAACTCCCCGATAGATAGTATGTTGCTATTATTTGATGAATCATTACTGGAGGATGGTTTATCTAACCATGCTACGAACGTAGTAGTTTGTGGTGATGCTGAATAGCTCCCAGATGAGCCATCACCATCATCTTCTTCCTCTTCTTCTACATTAGAGTCGGCGGCTGAAGATGAGGACTTTTTAGCCAAGTTACTATCTTCCTCCTCGTTGTATTTACGTCGTTTGTGATCATTAATTGTGCTCATATCGTCCTATATCCTGCCGTCGTGGTTGCCGTCATCGGCCGTCGAGTCATCCGCTCCCTCATCAAATTCGAAGTTGATGGGTCACCGGACCACCAACAATTGAAAAAGAGAAGGATACCCCTCTCACATTAATAGGAAGAAGTTTTAGATTTTATATGGCAAAGTTTAATGAGATAACTTCATTTATTAGCAGGTAATTTTACTATTTATCTGTCTTATATTATTGTCCTTGGGATCTAATCCCAAAGATACGGGGAGTTTGAGCATATCTGTGTACATATTCAACGACGAGTCTTCCTCCTCTTCCTTTTCCCAGTTACATTAGCGGGTGGGGTGTTCAAGTTGACAAAGAGTAAGGGTAACTCCCATCCCTTCAAAGTATGAAAGAGTCTTGACAAGGCATCGTTCTCCAATTGGTCTCCAATTGTTTCCATTTCCATTTCCAAAGACAAAGATCTGGATGTAGTATGCTCCTGAATCAATTCTAACACACGAGGCATCAACTGAAGAGGGATATCATTCAAAAGAGATAGATCAAAGATTTCCCCATCTACTCTACATAATGCCAATACTACTTTCCGCCGGATCTTTTCCCAAACATTACAATGGGTGACTCGGTCATCATTGACAACAAGAACTTCTGCTTCTAGATTGGTCTCTACTATCGAATTCCTGTTCCTGGTGGAATCATGTGTGCGTGTATAACATGTGTGATTTGATTTAATGATTGAATCTATACTCGTTGAATTGTAAAGAGCATTGAGTAAAGTCGTTTCTCCATCTTGTGTAATTTCGTTGTCATATAGATATAACATTTTTAGATTCGTATTCGTCTTCAACGAAGATGCCAATAATAATGTATCATCATCTGTAATATTGCACTAGATTCAATGTAAGCACTTCTGTAGGGTTATTGCTGCTTATGAAGTCCGCGAAAACAGCAATATCCTCTGAATCAAAGTAGTTTGAAATTGTAAGGTCCTTGATTGTTGTGGTCCCCTCAAGGATTGTCCTAAGAATGTTGGTTGTATTATAAGCAATACAAGCGGCAATGAATACCTTTTCAAGAGTAGGATGGTTCTTTATTGCTTCTGAAAAGGTACTGGCAACTGACATACCTTGATCAATACTATATCCATTAATATCATCCGCCCCAACACCGAGAGATTCCAAATTTGAGTTGTTTTCGAGGAAGAATGATAGTAGCGTGAACCCCTCGCTACCCATTCTACATCCAAATAATGTTAATTCAACAATATTTACTAACTGTAATGCTGGAAATACAGTTTCCAATAGAGAGGCAGGCAGGGAGATATCAACGAGACCGAATGCCACATTGGTACGTCCTTTCAATGATTTCAATAACTTTTGCCAATGGGGAATCATCAAGTCATGGTGGGGGAGCAGACCAAATTCATTTCTTCGCACGCATAAATCGATATCAGCATCACCATTGTTATCACAATACTTCTTCATGTCATTCTGTAACTTTTCGTATGCTAGCGCATCATCTTCTGAATAACCGATACTAACCCAATGTGCTGCCGGTATGATCGATGCAAGACGTCTTGAACGACGAGGTAGAACTGCTGATTGATTATTATTATTTTGAAGATTCATGTTTTATGTATAAGCTAATTCCAATACTCTGGGTTGTTGGTACTGAATCAATCGATTAAATTTTAGTTTTGTTGTGTTGTCCGTCGGTGTTATATCTAATAAATGTTTTGTTGTATAGGTATGTATCTGTGATCATCAAAAACATAAAAGCGATGAGTAATATAGCACTTTATTATCATGATTCATCCAATAACACTACAAAAGGGGAATAAGATAGATAGCACACGACATAATAAACTCTCGAGACATAATAGAGGCAGCTTATTCTAATTCTAACCAAATCGCATTGTTTTTTGTCGTGTTGGTTTATAACATTTATCTCACACCTCCTTCAATTACAGCAACAAACATATTACCACCGCATATACCACCTCTCTAAACATATATCTTCCATCATCTTACCTGATTATCTTTGATCAACAAGCACTTCCTCCTCTAGAGGTACTTACACGATCGATAGTTGTCGCTTCAGCAGGATACCGGTATCTCGAGAAGAAAAGCTTTTGACTCTCTACTCTCTCACTCTCTCTAGAACTGATCTAGCTATCTTGTGGGGGTAATAACATAGTGATAGTACGTTCTTCTTATTGCTAATACCTACTTTACACAAGGTGTAACTATTTACAACAGTTAACAGCACCCCACTTGACTAGCTCCCCCCAAAACACATGATATGAAAGTTCTATCCCCCCATCTCACTCTACTTCTACTCTCTATCCCTACTACAAATATACACTATTGCCTTGGACCAGACTGATCGTCCCCACTAGCCTGTCTCTTTAGTAAGTTGTTTCGTACAACTCTTGCCTTCTTACTTGCCGTAGCCGCGGCAGCTTGTGCTGACGGTCTTCTCATTGCTTGGATCTTGGTGGTCACTGAAGACGAAGCAGCCTTGGCCTTTTGTAAAGCCAACATCTCACGATGTTTCCTCCGACGTTCTTCCAGACGTTCATGTGCACGTTTGGCAGGTGTAGAGTCTTCTCCCCATGATCTTTCACGATCGATACGACGTTTCAGTACTCCACTATATGTGGATAGATCACTCGTGCCACTTGCAGAGGATAGTAGACTACTTGGACTTGGTAGGGATAGGCCAACATTTGATGGACTCTTGACACTTGGGGGGAATAGCACCACACAACAAGTCATGTTATCACGACTATCAAGCTCTAAAGCTGTATCAATGACCTCTTCACATATCAAACCAACGTCCGTCTCACTCTCATCATGTATTAGTGACTTGACAAGGTCAGAACAATCCTTATTTGACAATCGGTCCCATATACCATCACATGCCAATACAATAAACTCATCCTTGGTAGGTTCACGTTTATAAACAAGTATATCCGGCGTAACAGTTACACGATGATCCTTTGGTCCATAATTCTTCTTCTTCTCCTTCGTATTCTTTTCCCTGGAAGATGAACTCAAATTACTCAAACTTCTACCAATACCCTTCCTTTCCTTCTCTTCCATCTCCTCCTTCATCATATTACGTTCATAACAATTCTTATATCCAAAATCACCAAATGATCGACTAACTGCTAAATCACCATCCACTCTACCACCCCTTACAAATCCATCATCATTCTCAATACGTGTAACCTCACCATCATTGGTTGGTTTATGATCAAATGATAATGGTAATACTACCTCACTATTCGATTTTGATAGTATACCACGTGAATCTCCCGAATTGGCACATATAATATGATTTGGTGTTATTAATACTACCACTCCTGTAGATCCACTCCGTTCTAGAGGGATACCGGGTGGCATACTGTTTGGTAATTGACGATCAAACATCATTATTCGTTCATAATCAGAAGTACCTTGAATAAAAACATCATATTGATCTTTCTCGGATATTAATTCATGATTGGAATTGTAACTATAGACTAAACTTTCAATTTGTGATAATTGAGAGATACGGATAGAACGTTGTGCATCCATTAATTTGGTATCTAATTCTAGGAATGTTGAATGTAATGCTGATTTTAATAATGATAATCCTTTCATTTCAAGTTGTTGTTGTTGTTTTAAGATCTTCTTTTTACTACTCTTTGATGATGAAGTATTACAATGTAAGGAAGAGATGGTACTATTGGTACGTTCACATAACTTTAGATATTCCAACCAATCATCTTGAGAGGTTAAAGTATCCACTAAGTGTGTACCGCAATAATGACTTGCAAAATCACCACCATGTCCATCGAACACTGCGAAGAGATGATGATTCTTTAGTAGTTCATGTTGTTGTTGTCTACTACTGCTGCTACCACTCATACTGTTGTTGTTGAGAGTAGCAGAGGGAGAGGAAGTAGATACAAGACTAGGATTCAAAGCATGCTTATCCTCCATGTGTGATCTCCACCCTTGCATTTCTGATGCTGCATATCTCATCTTGTCACCACCGCCTATACCACTGCCACCATTCATTGAGTTGAAGAAGGCATCATTAATACTACTACTATTGATACCCTCTCTACCAGTGAATGATAGTAGTATTGATGGTGATGGTTGTAGTTCTACTTCTTCATTGTTTGTGTTGGTAGAGTTTGAGAGAGATACGATTGTTTCGCCACGTTCAGTTAACTTGTGTGTTATTGGCTCTTCTAGGAATGATGATCCCTTACGTTGTAATTGTGGTCCCTTCCCTGGTGGCGGCGTGGTTGTTTTGGTGGTGGATGCAGGGCCGCTACGAGAGTTTGTATGATTATTACTTCCATGCCAATAATTCTTATCTACATTCTCCCCTCCGGCTTCTGTTGCTAATGTGTTGCCCATTATTTATTATCTATTATTTATAGATTTTGTGTTGTTCTCTTAGGACGACTGGTTATACTACTGTTCTACATATCATTCCTTCAGACCAATGATAGACTGTCGACCTTGTGAAGTAGGGAGAGTTTGTTTTGCAATAGCATAGTGTGGCACCTCCTATGATATGAACGGCTCGCAGCTAATAAACACCTAATATTTGGAGTGTAGCAACAAAGTTAGGCCTCTAATTACAATGCCGCATGCGAGCATATCTGTGACACCGCCATTGAATTATTGTATTGTTGCCCTCTCTCCATTGCCGTTCATGATTGCAATGCTTTTTTGTAATTTTTAGTCGCAATAAAAGATACCAAAGGTATCTTTGTATCACAAATTCAATAAGAGAGCTATCTATTTGTGCGCATATGTTATGATATAGACAGAGGCGGTGGGCGGAGAAATCAAAGCAAACGATAGTAAAGATAGTAATAACAACATAGCTGATCGTTGGAGTGCGTTGTTAGATTGATGCGATGGTGTCGTATTCGTGGCGAAGAGGAATAGTCATCCTTTTGCAAATTTTTATGTTGACACCATCAACATCAGCATGGATGGGCGGCTACTCTAAAACATGTCAACGTCGTGGCGGCACTACCTCTTTACTGTTGAATCCATTTGGTCGTCAAGAGTCTGACGATATATCATTATCCAATCGTCGAAAACTCATATCACTACTCCCATCATCAATTGTAATAACAACAACCTTATCTATTTTACCAAATAATATAGCGGAGGCAAAATGTAAACCAAGTAACGAACTAATCAACACACGTATGCAACTTGATCTTGCAGTACAAGCCTCACAATCATGGGTTGATGCTGAGGAAATTGCAAATGATACTCAATTGGATGAAGAAAACTTACTAAGAGCATTAAAAAGTTGTAATAACAATACATCACAATCATCAGGTGGAGATGAAATAATATTGAAAGTACTTGAATCAGTAAAGAAGATGCGTAGTATTGTAGCAAAGGAGGGAAAGAATACGGATGATGCAATGACTTTTATGAGGTATGGAACTAGTGCTAGGGCGGCTGTTGATTCGTACATGAGCTCAGATTGAATGGATATAGTTTTTGGCAATCGACATACATATCTTGTGAGGTATCTTCCGGCAAGTGGGAGAGGTCCATAGTATATAGATTAAATATTGAATTACTCTTGACAGAAGATATCTCCAATTGCTTAAGGTGAGAGCAGAAGAAAGAAGAGGACTAGACTCGATTCAAAGATACCTCATAAAACTTTTGTGCATATCATATGCACATTCAAGTCGACTGCAGGTCTCCTTGCCACTTATCCTATCCAATTGTTAACTCTAGACGCTTTAGTTGATTAGAAAAGTCTCTATATAGTGCATGTAGAGGTAAAGTAAAGGGCACGAGGCGGCGAAGATACCTCGTAAAGATACCTCAAAAAATATCTCATAGATAGTGTGACAAATTTTGATTTCAATGTCGATTGGGGAAATGCAAACCGCACAGGGGCTTAGAGACGGTTTGGATAATGATAAAGATCAGAAGTATTGGTAATAATAAAGAGTTGTAGTATTAATAAGTGAGCCGAGAGAAGCACGATCTTTTGTCATTGCTATATCATAGTACAGTAAAAGTAAAAAAGAGATGGAGGATTTAGAACATTGCATATTACCTCCAGACCGTATAGAAGAAGCGGCAACACTAGCAGCTGCCGCATTTGATGATAGTCCAATATACAACGTTATATGCGGTCCAACTTGTGAATCTACCTTCCGACAGAGCTTTTTGCAATGGTTATTTGAGCATAACTTTCGACAACGAATCGGCACAGACGTGAATAGATGTGTATTGGATTCTGATGGGAAATTAGTTGCCTTCTTCATGTTTGTATCGCCAGATACACCTGATGTTAGTTTATGGGATATGATTCGAGCTGGTATGTTAACAGGACTATTCAAATTTGGATTTGGAGTAACAAAAAGACTAGTTACCATCAAGGAAAAATATGAGTGTATTGAAGATATAGTTTTAAAGAAGAATGAGTACAAACCAATATATCGATTAGAACGTATGGTGGTACATCCTAAACATCAAGGAAAAGGGATCGGTAGTATTGCATTGAAGCATAATCTCAAAGATGCAGATGATAAAGATTTACAAGTAATGTTAAGTACCCAAGAAGAGAGGAATGTTAGATTCTATGAACGATTGGGTTTTAAAGTTGTTCATACGAGTATCTTGGCCGGGCATACCAACTGGGTGATGATTCGAAATAGAAAGTCTATGACTAGTAGTACTTAACTCTACTCTATAACAGAATCAACATTCTATATACCGATTAGTAATGATTCTGTACTATTGCTTCTTCTTGTTATCAGAAGAGCTCTCCTTTGGCGGCGACTTGACACTAGAAGACTTTCTTGAAGTTGATTGGCTGCTGCTCTTTGATATTCTGTTGCTTATTGGGCCGCCGAGGTAATGCCTAGCAACAATTCTTATGCATATACCCAAGACAATCTTGAACAATACCAAGGCAGCCATGCCTTGCATCAAGCCAGTATAAAACTTCCATCTGTTTCCATCGGCAACTAGATCTACTAATGCCGCCACGGGATGATCAACATCTCCATTACCCTGGAAGGCAATTGCAAATCGTACAGCCTCATGTAAGTATCGAGCCGTGACACATACTAATGGAATTTGTGCCAACCCTAGCCTTTTTACAGCCGCGTGGGTATAATCCAAATTTAACCCTTCATGACCGATACCCGTAACATCCCCCGAGAGGATGAGTGCATAATCAAAGTAGATTGAGCTCTTGATCAAGTTAAACTTGGTAATGAAACTATGCTTGATCCAATCACTAATAAGTTCAGCGGCAAAGACAATACCGCACATTGAATAGTAGTCATGAACCATGGATGTTGTCATCTCTCCTTGGAACCGGTTGAGAAATAGGATCAAAAGAAGGAATAAACCCAACTTGAACCTTTCACAAATGTCCGATGTTGTAATCTTGAAGAGATTCTGCTTGTTATACTTCTTGAATACTGTAGATTTGATCTCTGCAAAGTTACCACTGATGAGTAGGGTGAGCAGGGCATTGTCAGCAGAATTTACCGCCACACTCAAGGTTGCCACATGTACGAATAAGAAGAGGCTGTGGATGATCACATACACCCCAACGACGATAAACTGCAGATGGTGGGGTATAGTAAGGTCAGTGTGAGAATAGGAATGCAACTTAAGACTTTCAACAGAAGCGATATAGCACTTACGCTCACAAACATTCGTGGGTGTTTAGGTCTCTTTGTTGTATTCCAATACAAACTATCCCAAGCATCTTGACCAAATGAACAAAGGAGACGATCAAACACCTCCACAATTGCAATCAATACATATAACTTGAGCATAGCCTGACCACGTATCCAATGGTATAACTTTCCAATAGATATTGGACAAAGCACCTGACTATAAACAAAGTATATTAATGCACTCTGCATCATGGGGTATAAATGTCTTCTATGGAAACGAATTTTCTGCAGTGCTCCTTTGGGACGAACCACTGAACATATTATACATACTATTCCCCAAACAAACTTGAGTGGTAACATTGCCCAAGCATATAAAAAGGAATCCATACATACTGCTAATGAAAATATCATTAAATTCTCAAGTTTGGAAGGCACTCTTAGGAATTCTTCCATATTGGCATCAATGTCCTCTGTGGCTGATCCATCTTGATTCCGTGAATCAATGTTAAGTAAATCATTGATTACATACTCTTTCATTGTTTGATTAGTCTTATCTGGTGATTTAACTTTGGTGGCAGTGGTAGATGAGTTTCGTTTCTTGGGTGTTACTGTTGTTGACTTCTCACTCTCCGCCGCTGATGTGGTTCTGGCAGAGGTATCTCTAGTTGTTGCCGAAGTAGAACTGGATATACTTTGAGAACGACTTTTCCGTGCTGATAACACTTTATTGATATTACCACTCTTGATCGTTTCTAAAGTATCCGAGGACATGTTCGACGCACATGATGTGGAGTGTCTAATTGCTGTTTTATCCGGAGTGTCTTTACTTGCTCCTGTCACTTCCCTAGTCTGCTGGGCCGTATCTACTTCTGAACTCATGCTGGTGGAATTCTTATTGGAAGGTGGTATTGCCGTTGATTCTTTGTCCTTGCCATTCTTATCAAGTAAGGCCAAGTCAGGCATGATAATATTTTGATGATTTAGTGACTTATCATCTCCTTCTTCTTCCCGTGGACTATTACGTGTATCAACAAATGTTCCAGTACTTTCTATACTAACAACTGAATCAGGAGCAACACTCCCATCTACTACATCCAAACTTGGTTTCCAATCCTTACCTCCTGACTTTTGCTGTTCAAATTGCTTCCGTAACTGTGAATTAGGTGGAGGTGTAGTCATGGAATCATTAAATGAATATGCACGTCGATCTTCTCGTCCAGCCTCACGTCGTAATCTTAATGCTTCTAAATGTGTCGTTGTATATGCTTGGCATTCTAAGTTATTATTTCTAGAGGAGGGGTGTTCCTTGAGTGAGGATGATAATCGTCGTGCACCCCTTTGACGACGTCTAGGTGCTGAGGACGAGGATGAGTTGGATGAGCTGTTGGTACTCCCTCCATCATCACTTGCATACGGTGACTGTTTTTGTGATCTTTGTTTCTTCTTCGTCTGTTTCTTGACTGGTGACGACTCAATACTACTACAACCCGAATCACTTCGTGAACTAGTATCAATACTATCCACACTACTCCTACTACTACCTCCTTCCCTACTACTACTTGTATTACCACGTTTCTCAGCACCATCCCTACACCCACCCGCAACCGAATCACCATCCATTTCATCACATGCATCTAAATCACTTGTAAATGGTACCAAGCTAGGTCCACGTGACTCTCCTGGATTAATGTCTAGTAATACCATTGACATTGTCTTACCGTTCTTTGACAATGTTTTACTTCCCTCTCTTCCTCCACCCTCTCTTCCTCCATCCCTTCCTCCACCGCTTCCGTAGCCAGTACTGCTACTACTACTTGAACGACGCTCCCTTCTACTACTACTACTTTTCAATCTTCTATTATTACTTGTAGGAGCATCGGGTGATTCCAATAATGGATGATGATTGGTAGGTGGCCATTGTGATAATAATTGTGTAGATGATGAGGACGAGTGATCTAGGGTATGGGTGGGTGTATTTGGTGTGTTTGATCCACTACTTGTGCCCGTGGCCTGTTGTAATATGGAATTAGAAGATGGGTACATTTACATATCATATTATTGAATTTCCAAACATTAAACACATCAACTTAACTAAAAAAAGAAACTCACCTCACTCCCTTCCCTAGAATGATGCCTCATCCTCCCTTGTTGCACTTGCTGCTGCTGCACTTGTTGCTGCTGGAATAATAAACTTTGACATAATTCAGTTAATGTATTAATATTTAATTCTAATGTTTGTATCCTTTCTTCTAATATTACCTTTTGTTGTTGCGTTGAGTTGTTAGAAGTTGAGTTATGGGAAGTTGAGTTGTTAGAGGAGTTGTTCAGAGTTTTGTTAGAAGATGAGTTGTCAGCGTGTTGTTGTTGTTGTCGTGGTTTTGGCAATAATGATGCAGTTATATCCCCCCCCTCTGCATTTATCTGATTACTATTATTATTAGCATTCTGTATAATGCTGTTGTTAGCAGTCTGTAGTTGTTCTACAGTAGAATTAACAGCAGTTGATAATATCTCATTCGAAACTTGATTTGCAATTTCATTAATAATTTCTTTATTCGATGTATTATGCGGCGATGAGGGTGATGTAGGAGAAGGTGACAATGATAAGCCAATCTGTTCCTCGTTACTCATACTGCTTGTTACTACTTGTGCGTTTAATGAAGTTGTTGATGGATGATTTTGTTGTTGTATAGTGGAATGTTGATTGAGATTATGATTATTAGCTGTGGTTATAGCATCATCATCTTCTTCATGACTGACTTGATGTAATATTGTAGCATCTGCTGCTGACGATAACACAATTGTAGAGTCCATACTCTATTTGTTATATTGTTAGACAGTAGTATCGTACTCAAAGAGGTATGCGGTATGAGTAGTTCTTCTGTATTTTTTAATGATCGCGGCCGCCAGCAGTCGGGTCAATCTTTTGAGTACCTTATATCACTATCTAATGATATGCTATATAAATACACAATCCGGCCGTGTATATATCGATAATAACTATTTGAATGACGATTGAATGAGTTGATTTATTGAGTTGAGAAAATATTTCAATCGGATACTTGCAAGACAATCGGATACTTGAAAGCAATACCAACCGATGTTACATCGCTAAATATAAGTCCTGATTCACAAGCAATCCCTAAAACCCAAATCATAAAGCGGAAATGGCAGTGCCTATTGCAAATAGCACATGATGAACATATCACCAATAAACTATAAACAAAGCAATCTAATACCCGGTCCATTCCTCATATCACAGGGTAGTTCAGGTGATGGTATGTCTAATACGATTGATACGCTGCCGATTCTACCACAAGATGATAATGACGAGCAATTGCTATCTTATTCTTATGCTTCTGATTATGATGGGAGACGAACAGCAGAGAGAGGAGGAGTTAGTACAGAAAAGGAGTATGGAGAGTTTGGCAGTAGTTTTCAACATGTAGACAATCAAGAATATCAGGAACACTTAAAGGACCGCTATGGTAATGGGGAGAGTTTGCAAACTTTACATGAGTATGAGCAATCACATGACATACATGATCTCATTCATGAAGTGTCACTATCACAATCATCAGCAGTAGCAATACTAAGCTCGTCAACAAACAACGAAAACAAAGCAATATACAGACCACGAAGTAATAGTGACACAGAGGGTGGATTACATTCACCAATTGGTCATCATTCATTAACATCACCACCAATTATGCAATGTGCTGTACAACAAAGCAAGTCATCATCTCCAACATTCCAATGTGATAAAGATGAAAATGATATACCTACAAAACATCTTGGTGGTATTGACAAACAAATAAAAGGTAACAATTGCAACTCTGACATGATTTGTGAGGATATATCATATGTCAATAAAAATAGAACAAGATCTAAACTATCATACAAAGAACAACAATCTACAAATCAATGGATGAAGGAATGTAATGAACACGAAGTAACACTATATAATGAAAATATTGATAATATTAAAATGTTAATTCGGAGAAGATTGACTTTTGCTGCCACTGTTATCGCTACTGCTACTGATGGTATGAGACGAGATATTAACACCCACACAGCTGATAATGGTATACCTAATAGATCGAGACAAGAAGATGAAGCACAGGGGTGTCGTAGTATACAAACTTCAAGTCCAGTTGGTACCTCAACTACTAGTGCTAGTAATTCAGAATCATCATTTCTACCATCTCAACAACCAAAAGCAAAAGATCCAAAGGATACACTCAACGAAGAACAAGAAGATGAGGAGGTAGTAGGAAAAGTAGAAGAAGAAGATCCATTGCAATCAATAGAATTAGCAACCAAACATAGATTATGGTATCAACGGAATGGACGGTTAGTTGTTTTCAAGTCGTTACCCTATATGTCGACTCAGGGAGAGGCTGTTACTAAGCCAATTACTTCTTCCCTTGTTGATCGTCTGCCTCGATCAATTGAGGAAGCGGAGACTGGAGAAGAAGTCATAACGTTATCACCAGGCTGTCAAGTGTATGCTGAATCGGTATATATACTTGATTCAAAGACTTTACATCAGATATATCCACCATCTTCGAGGGAGACTTCAACATTATCATTTAACTACGGAAGAGTCCAAAGAAGAAGAAACAAATCCATCCACAGAAACATCAACATCATTACAACTAACCATACTCAAAATATCACAACCAATAACAGGATATATCCTTTCACATATCCATTCCTACCCACTCGTACTACCCGGAACATCATCATCCTATATCAATACCAACACATGGCTATGGAGAGTGACTTGTCAACCAGACGGTGCATACATTCGACAGGGATTAGAATTGAATAGTAAGCATACTGGTACATTACCTTATGGTACGATATGTAAAGTGAAAGGGAAGTTAGTTAATGATATGGGATTGAATCGATTACAGATTGGGGCTTGGTTGAGTAAGAAAGAAGATGAGAAGAAGAGTGTCGAACGGGGAGATGAGAAGAAACCAAGCAGTAGTACAAGTTTTACAGATGCAATGAGCTACTACTTCGGTTATGTTTCGGAGTTTCTCAACCCACTAAGCGGACAAAGAGGTAACGTTATAGAGCCGATACCCTTTCCAACTCCGGCATTATACAAAGTCATCTCATCAAAAGGATGTGTCATTCGTCGAGGTGTAGAGCTAGATACCACCCAGATTGGACTTGCTACTAAAGGAAGTGTACTCTCAATTGTTGGTAGATCTTATAGTGACAATCCCAGACATGCCTGCATTGAGCGGTTAAAGTTAGCTGGCGGCGGAGGCTGGATTAGTGTTAAGTTGAACAGAGATCCTCCAGATGATGAAACTTTGGTAGAAATGATCGGTCCTGATGAGAGCTTTGACCCTGATGAGCCGGCTAGATATCACTTTGATCAGACACGAAAGGTAATGGAAGAGTTAAACACGAGTAGTAGTTTTAATGACAATGGAATAGGCGGTGGCAATGCAAGTGCTAGAAGGACATACTCCCGAAGAAGATCGACATACACTGACATATCAGAGATTGCCGATGATGAGAATGTCAATGAGCAATCAGAATTGCCTGATATGTCCTTCTCAAATACAATCAATGACCTGGGAGTACCCACTTTATTCCGAAGTGGAGTGGTGGGTATTGGCAGAACTTCAACTAATACTATGGATGCTATAAGAGAATCATCATTTGATAATCACCATACTCGCAATGATCATCCAAATAGATGCTTGATATGTCTATGCGATGAACGAACAGCAACTATTGTACACGGAGAGACGGGGCATATTGCGGCTTGTTTGACTTGTGCTAGGATATTAAAGGCAAGAGGTGACGTCTGTCCTGTGTGTCGTTTGCCGATAGATCTTGTTATACAGCAGTTTTGGGCATGATAAACAAATAGAATGTAAACTATTGTACTCAGCTATACAGCTTTATTCCCTATTGCGTACCTCCACACTTCTTGTTTCTTTTTTATCAGACTCATACTAATACTCTCATGCTTCCAAGCAGTGTTCACAGACTCCAAGGTGATCCATATCGGGTTGACATCCACCGCAAAAAGATTCTTGACACTGGCCACAATTCCTCGTATTTCCACTTCCATCTGTCGCACAGTCGACACAATTTGAACTATAACCACACCCATCACAAATGAGTTGCTCTACACAGTCTTCACACAGATCTCGATCACAAACTTCACAATTATATAGTTCAGCACAATTCCGACACTTCCTTTTCTCACACACAACACAATTCCGGATTTGATAGTCAGCATGATTCTCAGAACAATACATCCTTCCACAGTTTGGTTCTGGACAGACTTCTAACTTGTCCCCTTCACACGAGATATAGATCTTTCCACTATAAAATTGAAAATCCGAGCAACACTCTTCACATCCCATTTTGCATTTTCTCATACGAGTCCAATTTGGGTGATCGAGGAGATATTTGACACGCTTCTCACTTTGACTCATGTGTCTATACCCAGTTGCTTGCGGAAGCAATTCATTCTCCAGGTAAAAGTTGTTAAGTCTTTCACTTAAGTATCACGCCATACTTTTGGTACATGTAATCTACTCATTGCGTTGTTGTTCTTGGCCATGATACTATCAAAGATTGGTAGAACTGCATCGATTGATAACTTTGGAGTCATACTATCAACCTCCTCGGATACAATACACAAATAAGCCTTTTTCAACACTATTGATCCTCGTAGCGGTGCCAACCCATCACCTCTAACATTGATGCAATGAGGAAGTCTAATCTTCTCAAGATTATTCACTGCATCAATGCATACTAAAATGCCAGCAATATCCCCATCCGTTAATCTCATCCGTAAACTTTTATCAAGATCTAAAAGATTAAGCATCTTCCAATCTTCTTCATACTTGTCATTACGATCGTATGGGGTCCTAGCCCTGCCGTATCCGCGCGTGGTACCATAATGAAAACATTCCCTATAATACGGATTCGATAATACAATCTTACTTGCTTTTGATAGTGCCGCCCGATGTTGTGGATTGTTATTTATCTTTGTAATTTGACCAGCAGCAATTGCAGACGATAGCATATCACTTAAGCTATCCGATGCTGTAGATTGCCAACTGTTCTCCCTGAGAAATACTTCCATCTTTTTTGCAATAACGTCTTTCTCATTCTCATTATGCCCACCTAAATCATATGATGTAGAGGGTGCAGTTAATGCCACAGATAATAGTGCACGTGTTGTGTGTGATAGGTATGTTGCAACTCTCAATAGGGTATCGTCTGGTAAACTTTCCAATCCCAATGGATTAGATCTTTGGCGTACATTTCTAACATTGTTTGTCTTCTCGGCAGATGCAGCGTCGTTAGTAGATGACATTGTAAATGCCCCAAAATTAAAGTGATGTGTCAATTCGCCACCAAAATTTGAGTTTAACGTTCGATACCTTCTACCTCTCAATATGGAAAGAGTGGCGTCTTGATATTACCACTATTGGAAGTAGCGTTGAAAACTGATCTAGTAAGAGTACTAACGGTATACCGGAGTGTTTCATTGTTTACCAATTGATAATTTACTGAAGCACAAGTAGATTCACAGATGTGTCATTTTTTTTATGTGCACTTATACCCAAATGCAGGCTTTAACCTACAAAATTAAAGTACCCTGTAATTGATTTAGTTTGGCTTTTTATAACTTCGAAACTGAACTGGCTTCTGTGGTACGGAGATTGGTTTAGTTAAAGTACCCTTTATTTTGGAGATTGTTTGTACAAACTCGACATTAATACCCCTCTGCCTTGGGATCGTCTATTAGGCAATTGCTGGCGTTTAATGCATTAGTATTATATAAATATCCTCCATCAGTGAGGAGTTAGTTCGGAGGAAGCACAGAAAGAGAATATAAACATCATGAGCACTTTTCAAAATAACACAGCTGAAATTGATGGTGTATGTGATATGTTGCACAACATTAACACGGCTGATAATGAAGACAGTATATCGTCGATATGTGCCAACTGTGGTAAGAAGGGTGACGATGTCAATAATGTATGCAACAAATGCAACCAAGTAAAGTATTGCAACGCCGCTTGTAAGAAGAAACATCGATCAAAGCATAAGAAAGAGTGCGAGGAACATCTCAGCTAAAGATGCGGCCGAATTGCACGACAAAAAGCTCTTTAAGCAACCACCACCGAAGGATGATTGTCCAATTTGTTTTCTGCAATTGCCATTCCTTAGTTCGGATATAAATCTTGTTGTGGGAAAGTTATATGCAGTGGATGCATTCATGCACCTGTATATGATAATCAAGGGAACGCTAGGGATAATAAGATTTGCCCTTTTTGTAGAACTCCAACGCCTGCAACAGACAAAGAGATTATACAAAAGCTTATGCAACGAGTGGATGCTGGAGATGTTGAAGCTATCCACAATCTAGCAGGTTATTATTCTCTCGGTTCGCATGGTTTGCAACAAGATTATGCAAAGGCATTAGAACTTTGGCATCGGGCAGCAGAGCTTGGTTGTTTCGATTCTTATTTAAATGTTGGTAATGTTTATTATCGTGGCGATGGCGTGGAAAGGGATGAAAAGAAGGCAGTGCATTACTATGAGCTAGCAGCTATGGGGGGGAATGTAAAAGCAAGGTATAATCTAGGTGTTAAGGAAGCACGGGAAGGCAATTTTGACCGATCCATCAAACATTTCCTGATTTCAGTAGGGAGTGGATGTCTTACATCGACGAAGTGTATCAAAGATTTATACTCAAATGGACATGCAACTAAAGAACAATACACAAAGGCATTACAAACATATCAAACTTATCTAGGGGAGATTAAGAGTCGTCAAAGGGATGAAGCTGCTGCATTTGATAATGAGAACTATCGTTACTATTAGAGGTTATCAACTCATCATTAAGTGTAACTTCACTTTTCATATTCTATCTGCTATACACTTTATTCATTATTCTACTCTTATCTGTCTTTGTACACACTTTTTTCAATATACAGTATATACATGCTTATCTCCTTTACACACCGATGAGTAGCATCTCCTCATCTGGTCTTCTTCTTATATTTTTTGTTTAAGTTTGATGATTCAGGTAGCATATCTCCAGTCTTCTTATAAATCTAGCTTTGTGGTTGTGAAGAATGATATCTAATGGCAATGGATATATCTCTCGTCGTTATATCTTTTGTTTAGTCATCTGCACTATCATGTGTCTGATTACCAACATCATTAGAATGTAAATTTGCAACATAATCATCATCATAATAATCCAATGATTCATGTGGCCAATACATTACTATAATACCAATGAGAATAACTACACCTATGAACAAGATGCCATACAAAATCGTAACAGAATCGACACCAAACTTCTGTTTGAGACAACTATCGATCTTGGGAGAGAATCCAGGACGTCTATTATTGGATGTATTAATTATTTCTTCTCGTATAGTGGGTGGTATTGTTGGATCATCGGGAGATTGATAAACTTTCACTACCATGATAATGATGATATGTCATTTGTCATTATTTTTTTTTTTAGAATTTGAACATATGTTATATGTGTTCTGTTTCTCTTAGTTGTTTGTACTAACTCTCATCTCAGCAGCTCCCTGACTATTCGCTGCTATCCATAAAGAAGATATGGGTCGGTGCATGCAGTTTGTTGCAATACGGCTATTGTTACTACTTGCGCCTCCGATAAGGAAGCAGAATTATCCCTTTGAGCAAGATCGCTGTAGTTTGGCGATTGACCGGGATCTTTTCATTGAGGTCGATTGGCTCCTAAATACACCTTTGAAATATGATAGTGACTCGCGAGCTCGGTCGATGCGTCAGTATTGCGCAATATGATGGTAAAGATCAGTAGTCGGTCAATATAGTAGACCTCAATATCTAGCAACCATGTTCAATCTACTCTTATTATCAGTATGCTGTCTCACGACGGGGATACGATTCATAGAAGCATTTAATCTATCACCAAAACAATTGCAAAGAACAAATTATCACATCTCTACAACTACTCAACTATCATCAAGTAGTATCGAAGAAGAACAAGCAACAACAACAGTATCATTCGATGATATAGCAAGTTACAAAGATACCAATCCCTCAGCTGGTGCCGATGGCTATTCAATATTACGTCGACCTGTTACTGTAAGTTGTTATTTTTTGGTTGTGCATATCATGTGATTATATTTCTAATCTGACAAATATGCTTTGTATCTTCATCCTTAATTATTCATAGTTTGATTCAGATGTTGATCCAACATTTGACACACCCAAAAACTTAGATGAATCAATAGAAGATGAAAATAATGATGTGAATAAACTATGGTTTGATGAAAAGAAGATTACCACCAACACCAATCTTAATAATCAAGAAACACAAACAATATTTGACAATACTGGCGGTTCTAATCAACAGCAGCAACAAAGACAAGCAGAGGAAACACAATCATTAAACATATACAAACGCACATACACAACATTAGATTATCCATTAGTTATTAAAGCATTGGCTAATGAATGTGATTCGATATATGGACAAGATTTGGTATTGAATTCTATATTGGTTAGTGCTTCTTCTGACAATGGTGGCTCAAGTGGTGGTAGTGGTAGTAGTAGGAGTAGTGTAGGCAGTAAGGGAAAGGAGAGTAATGACAAGGGAGAAGAAGAGAATGACATACTATCAATGCCACTAACAGCCACATCATTATCTGGTGTACATCATCGATATGGTGCTGTGAATGAAATGCAATTATTAATGGAAGGTCGTATTACTGGATTTATTACACCTAAACGACGTTCCTCCCTCTCTTCTAATAACAGTCAAGGTCAAGGAAAGAAGAAGAAAGTACAAAAGCTACCATTGAACAGACCACCAATAACTGGATTGGCATTTAATATACAACCAATATTATCAATTTTAGATGAAGGGAAAGTATTAACAAATCAAGATATATTAGATATTACCAATATATTAGAGGTATCATTAGATGTATTAGATTGGTGTGATGCATTATATGAAGTGAATGATGAACATTTTGTGAATAATGAAGAAGATGGGAAAGAGAAGGATCCATTTGTGGAATTACCAAAGTTATGTAAATCAATACACATTGATTCGGAATTAATTAACTTATTATCAAATGCCTTCGATGATAATGGTAAGTTAGACGGCCTTACCTTCCCAACTATCGGACAACTACGATCCAAAGTTAGGACATATAAACGTGATATAGTATCAAGTATTGATAGTATATTAGCAATGCCAAGTATGAAGAGTAAGTTGGCAGTTGAAAGTGGTGGAGCGTTGACAATGGAAATCAATGGACGGTTAGTTATACCAGTGCAGCAAACATATCAAAACTCGGTGGGTATTGTACATGATGCTAGTCGTAGTGGTAAGACGTGTTATGTCGAACCAACAGAGATTGTAGGCCCAACAAATGAATTACGACAAGCCGAGGCTGAGTTACGTTCTGAAGAGGCAAGAGTATGGCGTCAATTAACAGAATTGATTATTACACATCGTACAGAAATTGAACGTAATGTAGCATCATTAGGTCAATTGGATGTTGTAATGGCACGTGTCAAATTGGGCAAAAAGCTAGGTAATGGAGTTATACCCACAGTGAAAGATGAGGGAGTAGTGAATGTAAAAGACGCACGACATCCTATATTACTATTAAGAGGATTGGATAATGTTGTTGGGAGTGATGTTACACTTGGTGAGGATTCCAATCAGGGATTGATATTAACAGGACCAAATTCTGGTGGAAAGACGATTATATTAAAAGAACTGGGATTGTATGCACTAATGGTACGTGATGGTATACCAATACCAAGTAAGAAGCCGGCACGAGTTGATTTCTTTAGTCCAGTGCTTGCTGATATTGGTGACTTGCAATCAGTTGATGGTGATTTGAGTACCTTCTCGGGACATATGTTAGTTTGTCGAGAGGTACTTAATAATGCAGATAAGAATGCTTTGGTATTGATGGATGAGTTAGGCAGTGGTACCGATCCGAATCAAGGTAAGTAAAGCCAGTGTTTTTGTGCATATGATGTGTACTTTTACACTTTTTGACTAACAAACGACAAACGTATCAATCCTATCCCAAGGTGTTGCAATTGCTCGTGCTCTCTTAGAAGCGTTACTTGATAGAGGTTGTCGAGTGGCAATTACTACTCATTACCTAGAACTCAAGGTAAGCAGAAGTTAATTGTGCACAATGGTCACGACCCACCCTTTGATCTGGGCATTTTGTGTTCTGATTGTGAAACCAGTGATGAATGTATGTATAGACAACATACTCACTTGTCCGTGGATTGAGTTGACTTGTGCATAATGATATGGTTTTGCAATTCCACTAACAAATACCAACCACCCTACCTCCCTCTCTTCTTGTATATACTTGTGACCATTGTGTGGAATTAACTTCTGATTCCCCAAGACATTGGCCTCAACTGATGATCGATTTGCAGTGGCTGGTATGCAATTTGTGAATGGTAAGCCTACATATAGATTACTGCCCGGAGTTATTGGTGAGAGTTTTGCCATAGCCGTAGCTGAGAGGTTACAACTACCCGAGTCTGTAATCAATCGAGCTAATGAATTACTCGACAGTGATACAAGAGTCATGGGAGAGCTAATGCGTGACCTTGAAGATCAAAAGCTTGTCGTTGATGAGAAGGCAAGTGAACTACAGAAACGAGAGTATGAAATACTCGAGCTAAAGGCTGATATGAAGAAACAACAAGAAAAACTACAGGCAAAGCAACTCAATGCTCGAAGAGAAGAAGCAAAGAAGTTTGCAGCCAAGCTTGAGGCAAAAGAACGTCTACTAGAAGACATACTTGAGAAGTTAAAAGGGAGTGGGGCTAGTAAGAAAGTAGTTGCTGATAGTTGGACTGACATTCGAATTGTCAAACGAGAGGTCATGTCTGATGCTGAGAATATCCCCGGCGTTGTATCGAGAATGAATCGACAACAAGTAGAAGATGTAGAACTTATTCCTATATCTGAAATGAAGGGCATTAACAAGGTGAATGTAGATGACAAGGTAATAGTTTGTAAGAAGGGTGCCTTCTACAATAAGGAGGGTATTGTAAAGCAAGTTGGGAAGAAGATACAAGTGGCTGTCGGTAATGTGCCAGTTCGACTTACAACAAAGGAAATAGCTTTCCCACCATCTTCTGGCAGAATTCAACAGCCAAGTAGTACCAAAGAAGGAGGCCCCAAGATGAGTAAGATGGCTCAAAGAGCAATGGAGTTAGATTCCACTGCCGACTCTCCTGTTGATATGTCATCCTCTCCATCATCAAGAGATAAAGGTACACAAATGAAGACGAAATCAAATACGGTAGATTGTTTGGGCTTAAACTTTGAAGAATCCAAGAGGAAATGTATCACTGCATTCAGTTCTGCTGTTATGCAAAATCGTTCGGTTGTATATATACTACACGGGCATGGTACCGGTGTACTAAAGAAGAAGATACGGTCGTGGCTTCAGACTGATAGACAGTGGGTAAAGAAGTATAGTGCCGCAGATCAAGCCGATGGTGGAGATGCCTTGACAAAGGTTGAACTAAAGAAACAAAATCTATTTTAATGCTTAAATAAGCAGATGATTTATATCCACCTTGGGCTAAGTTATATATCAGATGTGCTGCTTACTCTATTTCCCGTGTGCTTACCAAGATGCGTCTCACTTATCACCCTTGAAAACATACTAATTTTCTTATCTGCTAGAGATTTTTCGAAATGTTCTTTAAAGATTCTTTCATATCCATACTCTCGAGTCACAAACCCATTATCTTCTAACCACGAGCCAGGATTTGTAATAACTGCATCATTCTGGTGCATGTATCGAATGGATCGAAAGGCCACATTTTCATTTTCATGGTCTACCACAGCTACAAATTGTTTGACATAACTTTTTCTTTCCTGGCCTACTATCTCATTGTTATTTGGTATGAAAATATCAGTTGCCCTGCTGCCCATTGTTGCATGTTTCCTCCGTGAAAAGGTATACGTTTCGTTTGTTCTAAGTTGGCTCTCGTGATATGAGTACCTCTTCAGATGAAGACCATTCAACGCACCATAAATACCGTAGGTTTGATGTTCTGGACCTGACTTCCCTGCCTCTTTTAGTTTGTATCCTTCATCGGTTATGCTCAATACGGCATAATCTTTCTCCGCATCAACATCATTTTGTTTTAAAAAGTATTGAAATAGACCAGACGATATAGCCTTCATTATACCACCACGCTTATCAAATGCCACTGCAATTTCATCATCCGTAGAGACAACAGGACCCTTGCCAATGTTGCAATACCATCGTACTTTTACTGCCAGTAACAATCGTTCAATACCCAAAAATTCAGCTAAAGATAAAACGTCAGGATTAATGTCATCAACCTTTATGTTGCCCCGACGCATATACGCTAATAATACTTTGAATGGAACTGGATCTTGATCAATAAATATCTCATCCTCATCGCCATTAGTATCTGATTGTTCAATCCAATTATCAGATAATAGAGAAGCAAAGTAAGCAGAATTTGAAGTTAGTGTCGACGCTGATGTGATGAACTTGGTACCACCGACGTCTAATACTATACGGTCAGATGCACCTAATGAACGTCTCTGTCGTTTAGCTGGTGGTGGATGTCTTTCGATGTTATTATTATCGTTGTTGGAGGACATGGTATGTATGATTTGATATATCAACTATTCAACTCTATTCAATACTCAAAAGAGTACACCAAAAAGATAGAATTTTGAGCAAAGATTTGTGTAGGTTGTCGTACGTTTCATACCCTCGATCGCCACACACTACTACGGCAATATCTACTTTATTATACAGGTGTGAAATGCCACGATATGTCAGCTCTACTATACCTCAGTATACTTCCTTTATGCGCCACATGCCACACAACAGATATGTTTCCACACTCTCATAAAAAGATACCGGTTCGTGTGATTTTCGAGGCAATTCTAGTCTTAGACACATTGGTTGGGATAAACTACATTACTTAATTACATTAAACATGGCCTACCAAGATGCATCGTCTCGTGTTTTACTAATCACCCGTGAAAATATACTAACTTTCTTATTATCAGCAAGAAAATCTTTGTAATGTTCTCTGAATATGCCTTCATATTCGTTCTCACGGGTCACGAATTCATTGTCTTCTAACCACAGATTGGTATTATTAATAGCTGCAGTATCAAGAGGATTGGACCTTATTGATTCGTCTTCATTGAACTCTGCTGGTGCAGCTATCTCCCTGGTTGTTCGATGTTCATTTTCAGCTGTTAATACAATTGCAAATTGTTTGATGTAACCATTTCTTTCTTGAACCACTATTCCATTATCATTTGGTATAAAAATATCAGTTACTCCGCCACTGCTCATTGTTATATCATGTTTCCTCCGTGAAAAGGAATAAGATTCTTTTGTTTTTAGTTGACTCTCATGATGTGTGTACCCCTTTAGATGAAGACAATTCAAGGCACAATGAATACCAGCAGATTTTTGTTCTGGACCTGGTTTTCCAACCTCTTTTAAATTGAATCTCAATACTGGCCTATCAAGACCAGGGTAATCTTCCTTGGAGACGCGTACTGTAGCAAATTCCTTCTCCGCATCATTATCATTTTGTTCTAGAAAGTATGGGAAGAGACCTGCCGATATAGCCCTCATAATACCCCCATGTTCTTGATCAAATGCCACTGCAATTTCATCATCCGTGGAGACAACAGGACCCTTGCCAATATTGCAATACCATCGTACTTTCACTGCAAGTAACAATCGTTCCATACCCAAAAATTCAGCTAAAGAAAGTACGTTGGTATTGATATCGCCAACCTCAATGTTGCCCCGACGAATATACGCTAATAATACACTAAATGGCTTTGGATCTTGATCAATAAATATCTCATCATCCTCGCCATTGTTCGATTCAATCCAATTATCAGTAATAGAGAAGCAAAGTAAGCAGAATTTGAAGTTAGTGTTGACGCTGATGTGATAAACTTCGTACCACCGACGTCTAATACGACGCGGTCAGATGCACCTAATGAACGTCTCTGACGTTTAGCTGGAGGCTGCCCTTGGATATTATCGTTGTTGGAGGACATGGTATATATGATTTGATGATATATCAACTATTCAAACTCAAGAGTACACCGAAAAGATAGGGCAAAGATTTGTGTAGGTTGACGTGCGTTTCGTATACCCCCACCCACCCACACTACTACGACAATATCTACTTTAAACAGGTATAATGCCACGATATGTCAGCTCTACCTCACCTCAGTATACTTCTTATGCGCCATCCACATGCCACACAACAACACTCTCATAAAAAGATACCGGCTAGGATACCAAACAAATTCTCTAACTTAAGTACTCAATAATCCGATGTGTTTGCTGGCCATCGTAAAGAAGTAAGTGTGGTCCTCATACCAACATGAATAATCCCATCGGCAGCGGTGGAGGGGGTAAAGCTGCTCAACAGCGGCAGCATCGTCCTCCGACAGTAACCGCCGTGTCGAATCCGTACCTCAAAAAGGCCACAAATTGCAAACCAATGACGAAATCACTTAATGTTGGTGCACCTAACAACCACCAAAAGAAGTCTGCTGTTACCCCTGCCATGTCAAGGAAACCTGTCGGTATAACACCTAAAGTGATACGAAATACTACTGCTAATAATCCGTATGCTACTGCCCAAAAGGTACCGCAACAGCATGGCAAGATCTCAGTAACACCCACTCCTAAAAAAACAATAATTTCACATGCACCATCTTCTACTCATCCTAAGAAGATGGCGGTAGTATCATCTAACCCACAAACCAAACAACAACAGCAAGCTATCAAACAGCAACAGCAACAACCAATCAAACGTACTCGTATACCAACAACAAAACAATCACTAAAACAACAAATAGCACATCTCAAGCAACAGAAGAAATTACACCTCCTCCAAAAACAACAGGAGAAACAACGTCTAGCACATGAAAAGGAATTAAAACGTATAAAATCCATACAAGAGAAAGAACGTCGTATTAAAGAATTACAAGAACGGAAAGAAATTGTTAAAGATTGTGTTGAAAAGTTAGTATTGGGTGTTGAGCAAAGGATTAATTTGGAGGAAAAGAGTGGTGTACATTATTCAATTGGTGAGTGTATGAATGGTATTATTAGTACTATTGAAAGTAATGATAAGAAGGAGAAGATCAGCAAGGTCAAGATTGTTAACGAGAAGGAGAAGAGTAGTAAGGTCAATGATGATATAATGCAGACCATGAGAAGAAATGATATACTTATTATCAATCGCTTAAAGCAGCAGGGTGGTCACCTTCCACCATATTATGGGGAGTATAATGCTCCTCCATCAGCTTCTCCTCAACAAGCAAAGGAAATTAAAGTTCGTCAACAGGAGAAATATCTTGCAAATACCCTTCCAGTAATGGAGCATTATGCTCTTGTTCATGGATCAATTGTGCGATTGCAACATGAGGAGAATATGATTGCTTATCATCGTGGACTTCCTCCTGTTCATCGTGTTCTTGGACAACTTCCACTACCATTTACCCAACAGCCTACGCCTCAAGTTAAAGTATTGCAATCTCAAGTTGTTAAACAACCTCCTTCCGCCCCTACCGCTCGTCAATATCAAGTACCATTCCATCCAACACCCGTTACACATCCATACAGTCCATACAATAAGACACATTACATGTATCCACATGATGTGCATATAATTAAACAAAAGGCAAGTGATTCATTTGGCGTTACATTACGATGGGAAAGTAAAGTTGGATTGGTGCCGACTGGAACGACATATCAACGAGTTGAATTCGCAGTATTATCGGTGGTTAATACAAACAAGGCAACGCCATCAACTAAGGCTGTGTTACATCCCGATGATATTATATTGAGTATTAATGGTAGGCCTATTGGTAATATGCTGTTCAAAGCAGCTTGTCAGGCTATCGGATCGACTTCTTTGATGTGCCCAAACACGGGAGTTGTCACTTGTGTATTGAAAGTGGCAAAAAAGGTTCAGGTAGTAAATGGGCCTGTTAGTTATAATAATGTGAACTTGCCACAGGCCATGTCTGCCCCCGGATCAAATCATCAAATGGCAACACCCATGATTCCTTTCCATTGTGTTGACAACAAGGTACTAAGTGGTGAATTCTCGCCGTTGGAATGGAGCGCATTAGTAAGAGGTTTGTCAACAGTACCACAGGAACTATTCTCTGGCATGGCTATACTCCCAACATCTACCAAGGATGTACTAGCTGCTATATTAAAGCATGAAGAGTATGGAAAACTTATCAAGATGAGGAGTATCGAAACATTAGAGAAGAAGTTGGCATACGAATCAAACCAGATTAATCAATACATGAATGGCAAGGCTTTCCAAACTGAGACAAGTAAGTGGCTACTTGAGATTTCCCAGGACGTTACAAATAAGCATAATACTCAGTTTGGCAAGCCTCTTACCGATGCTGAACGAACAAGACTACGTCAAGCTCCCCGACCATCAAAGGGTTGCAAATGTGGTAGTTCATCTCACATGTATATTAATGATCCACAGTGTGTACTTTATCGTGATGTAAGGCAGTACTGTGCCGATAACTCGATTGATATTACCAATGTTGGGAAGGTTAAGGGTATTTCAGCAGCTAATGCCAAGATCATCTTGGAAAAGAAGAAGAATGCTAAGACCTTGTCGGAAAAACAAGTTATTGATCGATTCATCAAGGCACAAGCCACAAAAGCAGCCGAGGCAGCTGAGGCGGAATTCGTCTTAGAAATGGAAAAGATCCAAATCGAACAAATGAAGAAGGCAGTGTTTGCCCCGCCATCATTAACCACAGTAGTCTTATCGGCGGTTGCATCGGTGATGGACTATTCAACCACTCGTTATGAAAAGTTTGTACTGGATGATGATGAAGAGAGTAAAAAGAGTAAGGCCATGGTTAATGACGTCTTAGTTGATATATTCGGGAAGGATTTGACAGCCTCTGTCGGTATTACCAAAAAAGAAGAGTCTCCGAAGCAGGATTCATCTGATAACTCCGATTCGGATGATAGTGATGACGATGACGTACCCCTCAATCAACTCGTACAAAACAGTAGTGCTAAACGAGCCGCTACTAAATCTATGGAGCCATCACCATCGAAGAAGAAGGCAAAGCCAAGTGACGAGAAGAAGGCAACTACTCCAAGTCCTTACTTCTTAGCTTTGATCCTCAAAACAATCAGTACAACTCATGGTCATGTGTTCAAAGGTAAGATGATGCTTTCAAAGTATGCGTATTGCTTTCTACTTGTATAACCTCTCAACCTCTTCTTCTTTTGCTTATTGACCTTACAGAACCATCTCATGCAGACTATGCTTGGAATCAGCGACACCGTTCTACCCTATCTACTCCTCTTTCAAAGTCTGTCATGTACAAAGGCAATCCAAGAACACCAGATACGCTCTCCTTTGAAAAGATTCACTACGTCATTGAAGACCAGATGCTGACACACCTAGAAGAGCTTTGGTTAGATAACCCAAATACTACTCTAATGGAGATACATGAAAGGACGAAGAACTTTCCTAACTATTCAAAGATTTGGTTACATGAATGGATAGTTGCTCACCTCTCTTCAGATTCCACGACGGGTTTACGACATGAAATCAATTGTTTAATCAGTGAAGGTGTGCTGAAAGTAAGATCTAATGGCTTTATTGTGTTTGGGGATGACTGGGAGAAGAAAGTCCCGCGTATGGTATTGAATGAAATGAAAGAAATATGGGGATCCAGATTAGATGTTTACAACTTCTACTGTATCAACAAAAGAATCACATATAACTTGTCAGAACACGGAGATGAAAAAGATGATGAAGAATTGAAGCTACGAAGGGACGTCTTTATTGAAAACTTTAATAGTTACAAATGCAAGAAGGTTGGTATGGGAGAGTTCGGTGTTTAAGGTGTAATTAATGTTGATCAATAAGTTAAAGATCAAGTAGGCTAAGTACTAGTATCATGAGGTAGTACTTCCGGTTATCAACTTGCACTCACAGCCACATCCAGAGGGGCACATGTTCTGCACTTTAAACCAAGCTTGGTGACATTGCACATGTCCTCCATGATTACACGACAGGCACCATGTATATGCTCCTCGTACAGCACTGCAACATATTGAACACTGAAATACATACTCTTTACACTTTGAACAAATGCCATTAACATCTGATATAGGCTCCACACATCTAGTGCACACCATCGATATAAACGATCCATTCGTAGTATCATCTATTTCCTCGACAGTATTTACCCCGTAGGCTAGTCTCTTTGATATTTCAGAACGGACAGTGAGCAATCCCCATGCATATAACAACGTTCCGTATCGATGAATATAATTATCATATCGACGATCATCGAACTTTGGCAAGAGCCGGTATCGTCCACCTCTACCAGCCGTTCTATCTCTTCGATCTCTTCCAAATGAAAGAACACATACTATTGAGGACAACATTTGATAATCGCCTTGCACTTCATACCATAGTAGAATCTGCTCAACAATACCAGTTGTAAGGGCATCTTCATCACCACCCCAACCATCTGTCTCATCTGTCTCGAATGTTAAGATGTTTTCGACAGTTTGGGCTAATAGCGACCAAGTATCAGCCTTTGACTTTTGTCCACAGTCGAGACATACCTTGGCATTGTACAAACACAGCTCCTGAGTAACTAGAAGCCTTTGAGATGCTGCCTCTGGCGTCTGTGGATTGTCTAGCATGTAGACTCCTGGTTGATCAACTTTATTACATCCATTAAAGTTTGTCAAGGCATGATCAGGGCGGTCTAGATGAGCCCCAACCTGGGTAGTTTGTTTATTTCCATTAGAATGTGCTGCAATTACAGATGATAGCTGGTTAGCAAACATCTTCTTCAGACTGCCCATCATTGATGAGCCTGCCTTTGAATCGTCACCAGACGAGGGTTCTTGTTTTGTGTCCTTTGAGTCAGTTGTATTCTTCTTGATGATCTGACAACGACCTATGTCTGGTACCGAGAAGTCTTGTGATAGCCACCACTCGTCTCCTAGCTTTAACAAGTTTGCCAATTGGGGTGTTTGTCCATTCAGGAGGATATCGTCATACTTCCTTGTGATTAATACTGAAGGAGACAGCGATGGTAGTCCGGCAAACACTTCATTCGCTCCCTTGTTTTCTTCTCCCAATAGTGGTTTACGAGATGATGCAAAGTATTCATCAAACATATCCGAACTGTCTTCTCTCTTATGCTGTGGATCATTTGATACCATGTGATAGCTTCCTTCTAGTTCATCATCGTCATCACTATCATCGTCAAGAGCCACTTCTGAGCTGTTGTCGCTGCTGCTTCCATCATCTTCTTCCTCATCCTCCTCCTCGTCGTCCTCATTATCAGGTTGATCATCATTACCCTCTCCCCATTGCAATGTTTGTGACCGTAGATTCATATCTACCAAATCTGCCAATGTTCTAGGAAGAGTTCTTTTATCTATCACTTGATTTTGATCAGTAGATCCTTCTTCCTCATCTCCGTTTGCTGTATTAGTGTCACTACTATTCTTCGTGTCATTCGGTTCAAATGATATTGTACTACTCAAACTCTTCGGTCCATTCGGTGACAGTGCATCATTAGCCTGATAATACGACCACATCTGTTTAACTGGTCCATTGTTGAATGTGATTAACTCGCCTGCTGCACTAAAGGCAACACCACACAATGGAGGACAGGGTACTCGAGCTGCTCTAGCCGGATCTATAGGGATGTTATTAGTGCTTGTTTCGGCATCTTGACTTACAACAACTTCCTCCATTGATGTTGAAACATCTGAACTTATCGATTGGCCGACATTGGTGGCCTTTTCAGCAACATTATCATTAGTAGACTTGGGTATACTATCCAATGCAGCAGCAGAAGTTAAACTTTCCATCGATGACTTCTTAGGACTATCACGTGATGATGCCTCTCCGAATAGATCTTCTTCCTCATTCTTATTCCACCATTGAGAAGCATGATGATCAAGAGTGCCTTGACGATACACAGCTGGTGATAATGAACGAGCCATTGGATTTGATTTACTATCACTTCTCTCTCGTCTACTTGAGGAAGTGTCCATTCCATCATTTTTGACTAATTCTGATGCCTCGGGTACTCCATATACGGTTAGTCGACCAGCCTTTGTGAGAACACATACAGAAAGCTCTTCCTCCTTCTTAGGAGATGCTTTATCCAAGGCTAGATCTACAGCAATCACATCACAATCAGCTGTTGCAACTCTCCTTCTAGGTGCGAAATTAAGTGCATCATCCTCTGCTCCACCGCCTCGGAAAGATGCAATCTTCTTAGCACCTTGAGCAGTGGTACCGTGACTATTTGCTGCTTCCTTGGAGGCGTCAGCATCAGTAACCACGGGAGAGTCTTCGTCTTCTATACACCATAACTGAGCCTCCCAACCTTGATGGTCACGAGATGATTCTAATCTTTCAGTATTCTTCCCTTGAACTACGTCATCCAACATTAACGGTGGAGGCGACGGAGGTGTTTGTGCAGACACCATTTCCGGCGTGGCTCCAGCAGTATTCGGAGATGGCAAAGCTCCATCTCCCTGTCGTAGTGATGATGAAGGATTAGAAGTATCACGAAATAGTAATATCCCATTTTCAAATGATGGATGAACACGTGCTGCTACTCCACCCTGCACGGAGATTCGTGATGTACAATTGTACACATCATCAGTATTGGTACCACTGACCCTTGTATCTTCACTCCTGTTACTAACATCTGCATCTG
>Ga0214479_100134_pt1 | contig 44998 bp, 38 predicted proteins | sample M1_20Mar14CPVII9_5_FD_165054 | JGI IMG/M metagenome (GOLD analysis project Ga0214479, IMG submission 165054) | Marine eukaryotic communities from Monterey Bay, California, United States - M1_20Mar14CPVII9sort6BwellE14 | ecosystem: Environmental > Aquatic > Marine > Unclassified | place: USA... | reverse complement strand
ATATCCCTTCGGATTTTTACCTAGTAAAATCGCCCTAGGTAAAAAATTAAACCCCCTATAATTCCTGGGTTTAGGAACATGGCTACTACCAACCAGTAGGAGGCCACATCTCGCCGTTCTAGGCTGCCCAACCACTATCCCCACCTCGTCAACTAGTATACCATCGATACTGGTCGGTCTATTTGCTCTCCGAGCACCTACATTCAGCGATTTATTTATGACAATCTTTAAGATTTTTCATCTTTTATCGTACAATACATGCAAATAGACCACACGCCATTGCCGCTATAGTCACATGTCAGCAGCCCAACCTCCATCGGCACCATCCGATGGACCACCCGTTGGTAATTCTGATTTAGCAGCTGGTGTGGGCGCTGTGGGGAGTGGTACACAGGGTCGGCAGGTAGGAGTAGATAATGTTGTTGTGGAGGAGGTGGATGAAGAGCATACCTTTGATGAAGAGCCTGATTATACGAGAATTGGTGCAAGTAGATCACATCTAGAATCCGAATGGGCACTTGATGAAGGTGATGATATGCCTGATCCGGGCAGTACGGGAAGATGGATCCCTGTTAAAGATTTTGGAGGAGTTGCCGTAAATTCTGCTAAACGACGGCAGTGGAAATTATGTGAAGAAGAATTACGTCAGGTGAAGGCACAATGTATAAAGGTGTTTAATACGGAAAATCCTACCCGTTATCATATAGTGGAGTACTTCTTCGGTGGCATGTCGCTTCTATGGCATGTGTTTAGGGATCGTCTCGGGTGGACTCATAAGAAATTTTTATTATTCATGGCAACTAACCAAAGGATGTCCGCTGGCAGGTGTAGTGCTGCAGAGTTATATGATCCAACTACTCTAATTGATACATCCGGTATATTAGATCAAGAGGAGTACACTGCTTGTTGGGATGAGATATGTAAGGTGGGCAAACCATCTACGACATCTAGTGGTGCCAATGCTGAGGAATTGTTTTGGGAAGAGGTAGAGACTGCACTAAACAAGATGCTACGCAGAGTAACGTGAGTATATTGTTTGTTGGTTCAATTTAAACCGGTGTGGTGCCTTTTTATGTGTATTGTGATCATTTTAATATCGTTTATCATCATACCCGATCGATTATAAGCAAAGCGCTCACATCTTATGTTCATTCTTTTCTCATACTTTTTTACACGCCAGGATTGTTGGTAGGGATGGCAGGCAAATCTATCTATTTGATGATGATAAGGTGCATTACGAGAGCACATCACGCAGTCATAGGGAGTGGAATGTGAAGACAATGAAGCACCAACGTGACAACCGGTGGGGTTTCGTATTGGATACTCTCTGTATGCCTGCTCTTCTCATGCCATGCAATGTTTACACCCATCGTCGGGGAGACAAGCAAATTGATGCATCAAGACAACAGTTGTATGGTTCTGCATTTGGTAATAATCCTATGCGTGCACCCGACTTATCAGGTATGGAATTACATTTTGATCGTGGTTTCTCGGGTGAAAAAGCACACAGTGATTTATATTCCCCTACCAATGCCGATTCAACATGCACTACACAACGAGCCGATTGGGCGGCCCACAACTTTGGACAGACGCCAAAAGAGAATGACAAACGGCACTACATCGATCCAAAAGGTATAATGGCTCTTTACCTTAGTGAGAAGACTATCAACAATCGGAAGATGGCGTCAGGTGCACTCGCTACTGGTACGGATAATGTTGTACTGTTCATGTCTACCGTCCATCGTTCGCTCAAGTTTGATTACGTTACATCGGATAGAATGGGTGATCTGTACACCAACGATAGGCCCAAGTTGAAGGAACTCGGGTTTTCATTGGAACAAACGGCATGTAGTAGTATTAAATCAGCTGTGGCAAAGAGTATTCATACCGAGTACTACAAACTATTCCAAGACACTCCTGTTGATCAAGTCACTGCATTTGCCGGTGGTAAGGAATTTCATCTCGGGCGGAAGTTCTCACTATCATCCAAGCAGATATACGAGTTGATACTAGTATTGAAGAAGAGATTCAAGGATTTGGATCTTGATTACATCCAAGAAGTGTTCAACTTTATGTACTGCAATTACAGCCTAGAAGAGAGGCAGGCCGAGAAAGATCGAGCGGAGGCGGCAGCTGAAGCAGTTGATAATGAAGCTGCCGAGGATCCAATTACATATCAAAGTACTAGAACTATTCAAGAGTTGATGGAAGCAGATGCAGATGATCGTACTGTCGAGGAGAAAGTCCGTCTCCACATCCACATGTGCCACGAGAGTAAGTTTATATTTTTTTGTTTGGAATGTGGATACCACATACAAATTTCATTTCTTTTCCGGTTCTTGTCTCACGTCTTCTTTCTTCCGTCTCTCTCCTATGTTATCATAGACTTGTTTGATGCTAGCGAGCAGGATCTCCTTGCCATTGTCATGGATGCCACCACACCCTACTTGGATGAGTTTCTAAGACAAATAAGAGGTGGTACTGCATCCGCTCTTTCTGCCAAGAAGAATAGATGCAAGAAGTGGATCGAGGCACCCGCTGATAGACGCAAGTATGTCCTCATGAAGAAAGATAAACTTCAAGAGGAATACACCCGCAAGCACGGGAAGCCATTTGCCGCATCCTGGACTCCGGCCACTCTCATCAAGGAGATTTTGAAGGAAGCGGCACCGGAAGAACCTTCCTCGTTTGAGCAAGATGTAATGAATGCCATCGTCGGCAATAGTGTCCTAACCAAGATGTCTGATGATGCCAACGAAAGTTGTACCAAAGGACACGAGATGGAGCCTGTATTTGCCGCTGAGTTGATGAAGAGGGCCAAGGATGGACAGTTTCCTTTCGGTACTTTGGAGGAGATCTCTACCGTTGGTACTGTACAGAAGACTGGAGAGCGACATGTCAAGACTTCTGTCGACCGTCTTCTTGGGGTTAAGACGGGTGATGGAGAGGAGTCTCAGCGGGAGCTTCACCTTCTGGAGTTGAAGGCTCGAGTGAAAGCAGCAACTATACAAAAAGAGCAAGATAGAGTCGAGAAGCTCCGCCGTAAACGTCTACTGAATGAAGATGCCATCTTCCTTGAGATGAATTCTGACCATCGACATTCTCATTTGGGCATTGCCTCTCCTGGTGAACGTCTTCAAGCTCTACACCATGCCTATACATACTCAAAGACGAGTTGTATCCATGCTGTGGGTGATACCAAGAACATCTTCACCGTATGCAAGATGAACTTCTCTCCAACATTACTTGCAAGCTACGAGCGGACTATCAAGTTCATCTATGATAGTGGACTCAACATCTTCTACCGAGATGAGGGAGATGAGGATATTCAAGCAAGTGACGAGGAGATGGCTCGTATCAAGAAGGCAGTCAAGAAACACAAGAAGACTTACATCGAATACTACCGATTCCTGCAAGCCTACCAGGTGTGGAGGGAGCTGACGGACTGTGAAACCAAGCTACCACTGCCGCCATTGAAGAACTTGTTAGCTCTTGCCTTGTCGTGGTGGAATATCAACAAGCCCAGTGGTGATATGATCACACAGATGCTTTGGAGTATGATGTACTACTCACCGGTATCGAACCCTCAAGCTGTTCTAGTGAAAAGGCTTGCCCATCAACTACCAACATACATGTGCCATCGTCTCTTCCAACTATTCAACACCACCCGTGACCCATCAACATTCAAGTCCATCTACCAATACCGTGACCACACACGAAAGAAGACATCACTGTGGAAGTCTACTCGTGAAATCGACTCGATACTGATCTCAATGGCCAATGCTTACAACCCTGAGCCACCTTTACCACCACCACCCGCTGCTGCTGCCAACTTGGCTGTTGCAGGAACTTACACCATGCATGGTGCATTCCAGGCCACAGGACAGTCTCCCCTCAGGAGTAGGCGACAGTGGTATATAAATTCTGCTAATGCCAATCTGCAAGCCTTCCAACGACGTCACGCCTGTCTTGGTTGCAGTGTAGGCATTGCATGTGATCAGTTTGGCAGAGCAATCGCCGGTGGAAATTGTGCACAGTGTGGCGGATCGGGAGCTACCTGGTGGTGTACCCAATGCCGTGTATTCCTACATGGCGGTGCCCCAAAGACCTCGAATGGAGAACCACCTCTCCTGATGGCTGCGGCATCTCATTTGCCTCCTGATGGCCGTAAGCGGACTGCCGAGGGTCAATTTGTTGACTTCTTTACTCGAATGTCATGCTCTGATAAGTGGCATCATTGTGCTCGGGAACGAGCATACTCTGGTACCACAGCAACATCTATCACCACCGTGTCTACGGCTGAGTTTAATCCCAGCCAACACAATGTGAACAGCAATCTAAGTTTTGATGATGCAACAATAAATACCTCAGAAGAGGAAGATGCAACAGCAACAACTAGTACAACAATTGGAAACAACAACAGCAATAATAATAATGGTAACAATTCATAAGGGAACAGTGCTTCTACAGGCTGAACCTCGGCGAAGGGAACATAATATACCCAGTTATCATATTGTTGTTATTGTGGAGGGAACAATATACCCCTTCAATTGTGAATACATAGATTTAAAAAGATTATAAGTATGAAGAATATATTTCAACTAAACTATACTATTATGTATCCTGCAATAACCAATCTATTTCTCTATAACATCGCTCTACTCTCGGATATGAAAACAACCCATAATTGCACCACACGAGTAGCTTCGTATATCCATAATCTTCTCTTAACAACTACCCCCACGGCAAATACTAACAAATATCCTAATTAACTGCACTATTCATCGTCTAAATCGTTATTATCATCCACTTATCCAATCCCAATCTATAGTTTACGTGTCTACCACCCAATTTAGAGGTAAAATTAATACCCCTTTTGCCCTCTCGAAGTTATAACACCCCACACAATAACCCCACAACTCACCCCATGCATAAATATAACCAATATGCGAACTAGGAACATTGATTGGGTGATGGTAATGCATTATTATGAGCACAATACGATAATTAGGTGTTAAAATTGCACTAAAAACAAGGCATCAGGTATCCCCACTCACCTATGTCAAGATCGATGTTTGATATAACTACCGCCACTCAAATCCGATGTACTTCGCTAATACAATAGGCTGTGTATATGGCATGGTATGAAGGCGACCACACGAAGAGCCATCATAATACGAAAGTACTACAGTTTAGCTTAAATCATACCCAAAGTCACTATTTGACAGCTACGTAGATATCTCCACGCCGCCGCTCGAAGCCCGGCGGACCCGTACGTCCAATCAGATGCATCTCAACTCAAATCCTGCGCAAGCATTTGGCCATTGAGGTAGTATAAGGCATTCAATATAGTCATTAGATTATTCCTTTAAAATTCTAGGGTTTAATTTCTAAACTCAGGAATTTTGGTGGGTTTACGCGTGGAAGGGATATAAACATCACGTGATCATTCTATCGATCCTAATCGAATACAGACGTTATTGCAATACATAGGTTAGATATCATGCCGCGTGGGGGCGGTAGAAATCGACCTAGTGGCCGTGGCGGTAGAGGCAAAGGTGGCCGAGGTGGCAATTCTCATGGTAAAAAGAAGGCTGATGATATTGTGAAATGGTTCTTTATGGTGATGAAGATGTAGCAGTAGTAGATGAAGATACCGCCGCAGGTGAAGAAGGAGAAGAAGATGGAGATGAAGATGAAGGAGAAGACGACACCTCAACCTCCTCAGCAGCTGTACCAAACTTATATCGGTTTGACCAAGGTCATGCTACTCAGCTAAGTGGCCCAAATATGTTGCAGCAGCGAGCAGCCGACAGACGATCACGGAATCAAATGGCTAGAGAGTTAGTTGTTGGAGACTTTGTATTAAACGATAGTACGGATCCAAACCAACCACTCTGGCTTGGTAGGGTGATGTCAAATCCTGAATGGGATGGAGCCGGTAAGCAAACAAATAATTCCAATCGAGTGGTTAGGTACAAAGATGACTTCAATGAAACAATTACAGTCAATCCCGAAGAGACGGCACTGTATATCATTTGGTACGAGCGAATCGACGTCAACTCTAGAGAGTTGAACTATCATATATCAAGAACTCTTGTAAAGCCTTTTGTACAAAGCAACTATTACTTTGTTCATGGTGGATTTGATATGCATTGTACTACAAGAGGCGGAGGCGGAAATCCAGTGCCGAAGGAAAGATCAACTACTAGAGGAGGTAGAAGTAGAAGTGCAACTACATCGGCGACAAGTTTAGGAGACTATGCAAGACCCCGCCAAGACAACCAAACTTCTTTTGAAGCTTGGCATAATAAAGAGTATGGGCTTGTATGGAAGATGGATCATTCTACTTATGAGCTAGCTCTATCGAGGGTTGGTGAATATGAGTAGTCAAGTCCGATTTACTTAGTAACTTGTTAGTAAAAAATGATTTTTTTATAAAGTTGTTTTCATAACTGTCTAACATCATATTCATTCTCAGCTCACTGAGAGCATTCCATTAAGCATACATACGTATATGTTATCACAAATATATGCCGAAATTTGATCGGAGGGGTGTATCGTGATAGGCTGATCTGCCCATCGCCCAAGTCATGTCCTTTATGTAGAAAGGAGATCCCTCCGTCAAAAGAAATGATCATGCAATTAGATTTTCATCGTAAACAGAAACTTAAACACGAAGCTAGAGGTGATACTACGTCGGCAGAATACAAGATTCATGTGGAGCAAATTAAAGATTTAGAAGCAGAGATTGGTGACTACGAAGGAGAGGGTATAGATTATGATAGGTGCATGGACGTACCTAAGGAAATTAGCAAGGCGTTGAAGAAGAAGAACAAAATGATGAAGAAGGTCATTAAATGGTTGGGATCTCCTGTTGATAAGAAGAAATTAAGTGCACGAGATCCGGGTCATTTAAATTCCACCTTAGTACACGTGGCAGTTTATGCGGCCAATTCTGACTTGTTGTCGATACTGTTGCAACATGGGGCAGACGTTAATGCATCGGATGCTAAGGGAACTACCCCCCTCATGATTACGACGCAAACGTGTTTAGAACAGGCTAAGTTATTGCTGGAATGGGGTGCGGAGATATCTTTTTGCCGTTCTGTTCTTCAGTCTGGATCTAAGAATGACAAGGATGCATTCATTCAATTTGTAATTAGAAATGGAAATAACGCCCAATTAGCCACCCTTGTTTCATCAGAGTTTGGAGGGCGAAGGTGCGAGGTAATCAACTTACCGAATCATCCACAATTGAATGGCATGACATGTGTAGTAGAAAAATATATTACGAAAAAGGACAAGTATAAGATCATATTCGAGGGATCGGGAAATGCTGCACTTGTCGGCCCAAACAATCTCAAACGTCGGGACAGATCACCATTGGATTGTGGGTATTATATCTTGTTCAAGAATGGTAAAGTCTCTCGTCGAGACTTTGCCACGAAAGAAGAGTGTCAAACATATGTAGCTTCGTTAGATAGTAGTAGTGGAGATGCAGAAGGTACCGCGGAGGAGTTGTCAAGTTTGAAACTATAATATAATGCAAAGTAGGCGCAGAGGAAACATAAATATCCACGGAAAGATGTCTTATCTTCCATAGATTGGAGATTGCAAGAGAGGAGAGTTGAGCTTACGGGTATTGTAATACATAGTTCTTATATTTGGGGATGCTAAGATAAAGAATATAATAAAGAATATATCACGAGAAGAGGACATAAATTATGTAGTACCTACGATATCGTATTATGTTCGATCGGCCGGGTTTATTTACATACACTCCTTAGTATTCCACTTGTAAGCATTTCAATAATCAACGCAACTTCATCAAAATAGTTGAGATCGAGAGATATCACTCCTTTTGCTGTTCCATTGCAATAAAAGAATTTCATATACCATCAGTACTGTCACTGCATCAGTCTTTAATACCCTTTCGATCGGTTAGAGTTTAGTGGCGCTTATCATAGTCATTATTGAGCACGATCGAGAGTAATTCGACCAGACATATTTTTTTGTGCACATCATAGGTATGCACCTTAAATTTATATGAGAGTATAACTCAATATCACCCCTACGTATAACCATAAATGATAAGAATAATAGTACTCTCAACAACCAATAAAATCTGCTCATCAACCTAATGGTATATCAATCAACTACGACGGCAAGACACACATAAAACTACCTATCACACAATAAACCACAAACTGAAACAAATACGATAATATAATGGATGACTCATCGGTATCGAGTTTTGAAAGTATAGACGAAAACGTTATAGCAACATATAATACCGATGAACACATCATATTCATTCATGATTTGCAATCCAATAACGACATCGGGCTCGAAGCGTGTCCCCACGATCCAACTCCATCGGTTATCCAATTTAGAGATTTAGGGCAAGCTATTGGCACAAGTACATCTCTTGAGTACTTGTATGTATGTGCTGATGGATTAGATGAGGAAGATGACATTGCAACTACCGATAATTTAGAAGCATTTGTTCGTGGTATTGCCCGAAATAGATCGATCAAAGAGCTTGAAATACAAGACTGTGATTTCAGTAGAGCAAGATTAGAATTGATTCACCCATTTATAATAGAAAATGACAACATAGAAAAGCTGGGACTGACGAATTGCGGTTTTGGTCAACACGATCTGCAAATGCTGGCCGCCGCATTCAGCCAGAGAAGAAATCCTACTTCAATAAAACACCTCGGAATAGAAGGTATTAATATTGATGATGAATCAGTACCAATCCTTGTTGAGATCTGTGGCTACTGTCCTCGTCTACAGCATCTTGACTTGACTTACAGCCATCAAACTGTTGGAATTCGGGGATGGACCTACTTGGCTACTTTTCTTGAAGACCCAAGATGCAGTATAAAATATCTAGAGTTAGCAGAAGTGAATGATGAGGGGGCTAGAGTTCTTGCCAACTCACTTGTCAGCAATAAGAAACTCAAAACGTTGGCCGTTATTGGCTTCTCTTCCGATACTGCCACAATGACTTCAATTGGATGGGATTCCTTTCTTAGTATATTACGCAGCACATCAAATATCAACGCAACATTGAATTCTAACCACTCGCTTGAGAGATTGTGGAACCCTAGTAGAGCAACGCCAGACATACCTGATGAATTGTCATTTTGTTTGAAATTAAATCAAACTAGGGACAAAAAGAAAGTTATCCGAAGAAAGATCTTCCGCTATCACTTGAATGACGATGAGAAGTTGTCTTCTCTCATAGGTACGGATCAAGAGATATTGCCTAATCTTCTCGGTTGGATTGGAAAGGATCGTAATACTAATACATGTTCCACTGCATTCTACCGTATCATAAAGAGTTACCCTGATCTCTGTGGTTTCGAAACATATGACAGGAAGATGCGGCGCCAACTTGAGGTAGAGAATGCAACCCTCAAAGCTGAAGTTGCTAGCCTCAAAGCCGAGAACGAAGAGTTACGCCGGAAGATCGAATAACCTAATATTAGGAAGTAGTGACTGAGCTAAGACTATCTGTAGAAAGTTTAATCTATTACCTACTCATCATCCAACATGAACTGCAGCCCACCGTAGGTCATAGGAAGTGCATTCTTAGCACTTGGAAACATGAGTACCTTTGTTGAATCATTACTTGCAAATCTAGCTTGTGTTTCAAGATATCTAATCAAACTCAAGAACTGTATTGCACCCTCTACACTATCCTTCTCTTTACTACCAGTATACCCTGGGCCATATGAATCTGATAATGTCTTTGCAATTGTTTGGATAGCAACTTTTAAGCCATTTGCTTCTAGCATCTGTCGTTCTGCTTCGGCCTGGGCTCGAAGTAACACCGTCTGTTTCTGAGCTTCGGCATCAGCAACATCAGCACTGGCTCTTCCCTGTGCCTCGTTGATTAAAGTTGCTCTCTCCCCTTCTGATTTTAATATCTGTGCCCTTTTCTTCCTCTCTGCAGCCATCTGTAACTCCATTGCTGATAATATCTCTCTCGATGGTTCCATGTTTTGTATCTCTACTCGGGTTATTTCTACACCCCATCCACTTGTGACTGCATTTAAATCTTTCAAAAGCTGTTTATTAATCCGTTCTCTGGATGAAAAGGACTCGTCTAACGTCAATTTACCAACCTCTTCTCTCAGTTGTGTTAAACATAAGTTGAGTATTGCATTCATTACATCTTGTACATTATACCGAGCCATTTCTATGTTATTTATCCGCATATAAACTACTGCATCAGCTCTCTTGTGTGAGAAGAAATAAGTGATAAGATGTGTGCATACCATCGTTCAACATATCACCCCGTAAACTTACCAATGGTGCATTATCCAAGGTATAACACTGCTGAGGCGGCACATCTAATACTTGTTCTCTTGTCGTTACATGAAAACTGACAGTTTCAAAAGGCTTCAAGACGAGATGCCACCCAGGAGAAAGCTTACGATTATACTTCCCAAATCTTTCAACCAAACATTCGTCACCGCTTGTTACGATTTGCAGACAGGATAACGAGTACCAACAAGCTGCGCCGATGATAGCTGCAGTTTTACTACGGAATAATGATTTAGTAATACTACTGCTTCCGCCGGTGAAGTCAAAGTCGCCTCGGCTTCGTATTGGTGCTCCATTGCAATTATGGTAGTAGCAGCATAGAAGTAGTAGAAATAGTCTTCGTAGAATAGATATACGCATGATGATGGGTGATGTTGTGATGATGGGTGACTGTGAACAATAAGTTAAGCACCAAGAGTAAGTAGTAAGATCTTATGGATGTGTTTTAATTTTGTATCCTGTTTTCAACAAACCTTTGCTGCTATTATTAACACCACTGATATTGCGGAGCTAGGATTGTGAGTGATGAAAGCGGTAGACGTAACAAATTACGATATATGATAGAGAGTTAGCGGCACGCCGCGCAAGCTAGCATGCTTGATGGCAGTTTGAGTTTGAGTGGGGAAATTGAAAATGGGAATAAAGATATGAGGTCGATACATAGACCTTGCATAAAACTAAAGGAACCTCCTTTCGTGCTTTAAATGCCAATGAAACAACATTCGGCGGTAAAGTGTAGGGTATTAGTAGCTAGGCATATGGTTTGTGAGTTGGAAATCAAATAGCTAATTTTAATCTCCTTCCTCTTTTCTGATATGAATTTGACAAGCTTTCTTCCGAGAATGCACAAGAAGTATACATCCCAACGAAAGCGATGGCTTGATATTGAGAGACTCTCAATTTCTCTCTCCAAAGTATAGTGTAATAGCATCTGCAATTATATGGCCGGGATTTGATATCTAGCACCCCGTAAACCCATCTCTAGCTGCTGCTTGTATGTGTGTGGTGTGTGTATATCCCCAAGAATCATGAGAGTCATAACTCTGCTTGTACTAGTACTGGTACACCCCTACTACCAGCACATTCTCATCCTCTTAGTTCGATGTCCACCACCACCCATTGTCATACTAGTATACCCCCCTAACGCACTTGAATACGTCTGCCGTACTACATTACGTATACTCGGTCCAGGACCATGCGCAGTAGTTACCTTGATATTTGAACCCAATGGCTTCTTCTTATTCCTATTCTTCACATCAGCCACAGTATGAACAGGATGAACTAATTCACCACTCGTATCATCAACAGTCATACCATCCTCTTCAGTTGCATCACACCAATTGAATGAATCATGTGCATATTCACGTTTGTTACGTAGTTTATTGATACGTAATTCTTCACGGTTGGTATACATTTGTTGGACCATATCAGATGAATATTGTGATGTTTCATAGATGGGGTAGACTGTTACGGATGTATCGAATGATACTGATTGTTTTCCACTGCCAGCTTCTTCTTCATTATTGCCATCCTTGTTGGATGAAGAAGATGATGAGTCAATACTAGCTTGGGATAAATTATCCTCCTCGGAACTATCCGAAACAGTTGGTGAGTTCTGTTCTTCTAGTTGCTGTTGATAATGATTACAACCATAACCATCCCACAAACGTGGACGTGTCGGCGCCACGATACGATTACCAATCATGTATGTCCGATGTAAGTATGGATTATTCGAACTACCGTAACCACCGGTACGTGCTCCAGATCCACTTCCATATACTGTGCTATTACGTGAATATTGTCCACTGTAGAAATAATCGGATTCATCAACATCTGACAATCCATCTCCTTCATCGGGAATATTCAAACGTTCAGTACGCGGAGAACAAAATAATGGTAGGAATAGTTCATGATCTGGTTTATCATCGTAATTGTTGCTATTAGCAGACGTGGATGAAACCTGGGATAATTTCAAGGGTGTATTGGCAGTAGTAGACGTGACTGATTCAGTTTCCTGACTGCTACGATCGGTATAATACTCATCTTCATCATCCAAATCATCATCATTTTCCTCCTCTTCATCATCAATATCACTCTCTTCTTCATCTAGCTGTTGTGGCTGTTCAACAGCTGCCAACAATGAAGAAGGCTGCGCCTCATAATTACTTTCACGACGTGAATCACACATATTTTCTAAATAATCTTGTAATTCATCTTCCGTGAATGGCTTCTCTTCTTCCTCTTCTTCTTCACTTTCTTCTAATAAATCATCCTGTTCATCGGAGGTGGAACAATCACTCTCTTCTTCCTCTTCGCTATCGCTATAATTGTATAAAGTTGAGTCATTGGTTTTTGTAATATACTCCAAACTTTCTTCATCCGAATAATTATCAACTCCCAATTCTTGTAATAGCAAATTTCCCTCTTCTTCATCTGGTTCACTATCACTCTCTTCCTCTTCTGATAATTCTTCATCAGAAGTTGGTGGCGTATCATCATTATCGGTTACTTGTAAATTAGTGGTTGAGAGGTGCAACCGACGTTGCTTACTATTTTCGTGTGAATTATTTTCATTATCAACGCAGTTATTGTAACTACTATCATCATCAGTAATTGATGATGGTAGTATTGAGGAGTCAATATCCAACATTGTCTTTATTGATTAGGAGAGATGAATAGGAGCAGTATCAAAGCGTGATAAGAGAGTTGTAGGTAGCGTTTTTGTGTAAAAAAAATAAATAGGTTTTTAGTCGCCCCCGGGCGTACATACATTTTAAGTGAGTACTGTATGTTATCTAGTTTAATGCTACGATAGTCTCTGGAATCGGGATATATCAACCATATAAGTTACCGATATAGAGTGCAGAAGTATTGTTCTGTTGCCGAGCGGCGGCCGGTTGTAGAGAGGTATAGATTGGAAGAGTTGAGCAAAACATACCTACCTAAATTTTATTGTACAATGCCTTCCTCTCTTGCAGCAGCCCTAGCAGCTGCAACAAAGAAGAATTCTACACCTACTGCTGCATCTACAATTGCAACCAACAACGATATACCTGAGAAGAAAAAGAAGGCCGCCGCTGATCAATCATCGCCACCCCGTCCATCATCATTAATGCAATATCAAAAGAAGAAATTAGACACCAAGTCAAATCAGCCCGAGAAGAAGAATGATACAAACAGAGTACAAGTAAAGCAACAGCAGCATAATGATATCAAGAGTAAAGTAGATAACAAGAAAGATGACACAGCGGTAGTATCTAGTAGTAAATCAAACAAGAAGGGAAAGAATAAGAAGAATAAGAAATCTCAAACAAAATCTCGCAATAATACAACAACAAACAAAGAAGAGCCAATAGTATTCGTATGTGATATACCAGATGATTCGTATAATGATGAGACAGATGATAATGATGACTTTGACAAAGAAGATAACTATTATGATAATATTGATGGAGATTTTCAAGATGATGATGGCTTTTGTTATAACGATGCAGAAGATTTGGAAGAAGGTGAATGTCACGATGAGGTTGATGAGTTGGACTTTGATGTAGTAGTTATTATGGATGGTGAACAAGCTCATCATCATACTAACAATAAGCAGAAGAATGATAAGAAGGGAAATAGACAGGCTGGTAGGGGACATAATAGGGGTAGAGGGCAAGATGAGAAGGGAGGAAGAAACAGCAGAGACGGACATGATCGTGGTAATCATCCTCGAGGTAGAGAAGGTAGGAATTATCATGAGCAAGGGAATAATGCCAAAGGGCGTGGTCAACATCGAAATGATACACGAGGCTTGAGAAGTGGTGGACATAATAACACCGCGAAGGAAAGAGGCAAACCCAATCATCCACCCCCGACGAACTCAAGCGGATTGATGCCAACTCCTTGGTCAAAACAGGCACAGGGTACGAACAACAACAATACTCATCACAACAGCAATAGCCGAGACAGACACAATCGTAATAGAGCACATGATTACAGAGATAATAATGCTCATGCGGGTGGTAGACACTCCAATAACAATCGTCATGGTGGAGGAAGGCAACATCAACAACACACGAACAGTCGATTTCCAACTAAAGAGAGGAATAATCATCAGAGACATCATCAACAGCAACATCACAGTGACAACAAGCCAATGCCTACATTTAAACCGGCAAGTACTCTACTAAACTCTAACGATACGACTACTACTACTACGAAAGCTACTACGTCACCTCCGCCAAAGATTGAATCGTCCGCCCTTAAAGGACGATGGGCTGATGAGGATAGTAGTGATGATGAATGAAAGACTATACTTATAATACATATTGCAGCAGCACTGCTTAATATATGTAGGGTTAAGAGTTTAAGTTTAAGAGTACAAAATATGTTCATCATTAAAAGCTAGCATATGCATGGTTATAGCTTTAAACTTTCCAACTCCTCGGCAGTACCTTTTACATCTCCACAACTCAATGAGGTTACATATGCTTGACATTCTTCTTTGGTAGCAAACTCACGCCTAGACATTCTATTCTTGAATGTGATGTAATACCCGCAATCCAATGGTGTTCTATCCCGACGTTTAAGATTGTTTGAACCGACAAGTGCTGCATTACCCGATCCTTCGAATATAATCTTATACTTTTCCTTTTTGGTAATATACTTTTCTACTACACATGTCTTGCCATTCAATTGTGGATGGTTCGGTAAGTTTATCACCTCACATCTTCTACCCCCAAACTCCGATGAAATAAGATTGGCTAATTTGGTATTTTGATCAGATATCACTTGCATAAATGCTTCCCTATTCCTACCAGATAATCCAGCTTCACCTTGCATATGTAAAACTTTACGCGGTAGAATTATTTCAATGCCCCATTCGAGCAATATCTTAGCCTGTTCAAATCCACTCGCCATTTTTTGATTTGCAGCCATGAGAGGATTCCATCCATTGGCATCCAATGCGTTGACATCTGCTCCATATTGAAGCAGGATTGACAGCAAGTTCGAATTGTCAAAACCAACCGCAAAGTGCACAAGTGTAGCGTTTACAAAATCCGGATATCTTGCACTTAACTTCTTCTTATCAACAGGAGATGATCCCAACCATTTCATAACCATCTTCATGTTGTTCTTCTTCACAGCTTTGAAGATTTCTTTAGGTAGCTCCATGCATCTATCATAATCTAGGCCTTCCCCTTCATAATCGCCAATCTCTGCTTCCAAAAGTTTCATCTCTCTTACTGCAGTACTGTACTTTTCTGAAAATGTCTCGCCTCTGGCCTCCAAGTCACGTTTCAATTTACGAAGATACTCCACTTGAATGATCATTTCTTTAGAAGGTGGGATTCTCTTTCTGCACAAAGGACATGACTTGCTCCTCTCTTCCTTGTCATAATCAGCACCAAACTTTGATTTCCATCCATCCAAACAACTGGCACAGAACTTATGGTTGCATGGTAATATTACTGCGGCAGTTAATGTCTCCAAACATATACCACATTCATCTACTGTTTGATCATCCGTCATATTGCAATAGAGTCCTTGTTTGTTACTTGTAAGAGAGTCCGTAGGTGTAGTTTGGGTTTCTAATCTTCTTTGCAATACCAAATTTGTGAGTATTAATATGCACCTCTGCCGTAGGTTATTGGTGCCAGTCAGGTTGATAATCAGAGTATTGTATACGAGTACTATTCTTGCTCTTTATGGTAAATATATACCTAGAGTGTTGATATTGAGCTGTGTAGTATAAAGTTGAGCTGTAATGTATTAAGGCATGCACAAAAATTATTGTTATGGTCGAATAAATCTACTCTCGTACTCAATGATGACTATGATAACCGCAGTAAACCACTACCGATCGAAAGGGTATTAAGAATGATATTATGGCAACAGTACTGGTTGACTCGATCGCTAATTAATCCGCTGTCGACTGTTATCTGCTTTCTTCTCATGCAATATCCTAATTTTTCAACAAGCTACCTTGCCGTCATTAACATAATTTGACTATTATCTATCACGGGGAGATACATATACTCTAGGTACTGCTCATTGCATCTCAATTATGGAATATCCATCATTTCAATTGGTGGTGATTCTTGAACTACGACACTAAGCGGTGCTAGTCTTTGCTAATTTAGCCTGACAACTCAAACACATAGACCGCATGCAAAAGCATGCAATAGCAGATATGTGGACAAATAACACTCCATTTGCCATCAGTAATAGACAATGACAATAGTCCACCATTATAGACAGGGAGATATACTGCTCCTCTATGCATTAGCATTGATTTTAACACTCTCATCGACAGCCTTTGGTTGGATACCGAGATTAACAACAAGATACGGAAATTTTCAAAGTTGTAGTAGGCGAAGGATATTGTTATCATTTGCAAATAAATCCAATGATAATGATATGCCTGATAAATCTGATGAGATATCTTCATCATCAGGTGATACTAATAATAATAATAAAGGAGAAGAAGATGATAGATTGCCACTCTTCTCCTCTGAAGTTGATCATCATGCATCAGTTCTAAAACTTGAGGCAATATTTAATGATATAGATACGAAAGATAAATCTGCATCATTAATTAATAGTAAAGATAGAGTTGTTTTAGATAGTTGGATGGATTGGACTGGTGATGATAGTTTAGTTCCGTGTGCGGGAGATTCATGTGGTGATGTTGATGTGAGTATTTTTTTTAGATATTATTCTTCCTTTATTATTGCAATGAATTTGGATCTATATCATATATGTCTTTTACCATTGATTGCTACTAACCCTTTGGTATTTTTATTCTTTTGCATTACATATTCTACTACAGCAATGTGATATCCCCGAAGAGTACAAGGCTGCCCGTCCCGAAGTGGATGTCATGGCATTTCTTGGTATCAAGCGACTCGAACCTCTACAAGTACTTCGGGATTGGGATTGATATGCCAAGAATATATTGTAACCCAACCCTTATCACCTTATAGAAGGGGGCTCGGTCAAGTTGAAAAGAAAAGTGTAAAATAGAACAAGATGGGTGAGAGATCCTAGATCCCGAAGATTACGAGAGGCACTGTGAGAGATTTTTAAAATATATATATTGCAACTCTGTGCCTTTGTATAGTATGGGATAATTGAGAAGGAGATTGTACAATAGAATTGTCATTATTTAGATGAACTATTAACTTGTCACCTAGATAAATTAGAAGAAGTTTAAGAATAAAAGTTCATTACTTAGTTCACTGCAATAGATAACCCAGCAACACGAACTTCCATCACTCTTTGACCTCCCTCATCTCTCCAAGAGCACATGCTTAAAGCTCACCATCACCCAATACTGAACTACTCATAGTTCCTCCTTCTTCATCAATAACTGCCGCTCCGCCCCATGTTAAGTAATCATCCTTGATTGTTGGCATTACCAACCCAATCAACAAACCACAAAGTACGACATACATATCCACTTTCATAACCGTCATTAACGTTCCACCAATTAGCATAGTCTTGGGAAACTTAGACGTGACATAATTCTTTGCCATATCGATACCTTTTCCCACTACATCCAAATTCTTACCTCCAATACCACCACCACCACTACTGCTTCCATCATTCCCTTCTGAGTTATCATCAGAATTCAATGTGAATGACTTTCCATTACCAATAATAATCTTGGTAACAAATCGTATAAACAATACCACGCCTAGTATCCATGGAGGATTGGCAACCCAACCACTAAACACATTCTTGGGTACGGTAAACAAAGATTTCATAGCCGATGTGGGTAATGTCCAAAGATAATATACCCACATGCGATGAAATCCAATGGCAACCTTGGCAGCATACTCGATTGGCAAGGGTAGATTGGCATTCGTAAGGAGAGAATCAAGATCAACTTGGAATAATGGGTCAATGATTGGTACCTTGTTCTTCATGGAGGCGGTAGTGCCATCATCGTCGTCGAATTCATAATCAGCACCCTTGGGACGTGATTTATCCTTGGTTGACAACGAGTCATCAAACTCATCTTCTTGGATTTGTTGTACCTTGACCTTCTTCTTACGTTTCTTCTTCCCTCCGTTATCAATATCACTATCGACACTTGATTTATCCTTTGGAGAAGCGGTACATTCACCCGATGTACCCTCAACCTCCCCAGGAATACACTCTCCTACACCAATATCAGCATCATCATCATTAAACTTGAACGATGTGGGTAATGCCGTAGGCGGAGACGAAGGTGCCATCCCCACAACATATGCAACCTTACCACCCAATCCATATTCCCATGGTTTGGTTAATGATGATTCGACATGTTGAATTAACTTTGGTGCATCCTCGCTACTAACCGCACTTAAATCTCTACCACCTCCAAAAGGAAAAGTAGCAGCATCACGAGAATAATGCGGCTGCATACCCAAATCTAATCCAGCCATGAATAATAATAATAAAGTTACCATACGTGGTACCACTTTCATTGGTGGTACTAACTTACTCCACCACATTCCCCTCCTCTTTGAACTTGCCAAACTAGTTAAACTAATACCACAACCCTTGGGTGTATCCAAATTAACACCACTCCTAATCATACTAGCGGTAGCATTCATCGTTGCCATTTCTGCTACCAATTCACGTTGTATATTAACATCATTCTTAGAGGGTGAACTACCAATAATGTCTGCATCATTAATTTCTTTTAAACGTTGTGCCTTTTGTTGTGCATTACGTAGACGACGCATACGTGCTACGCCCATGTACTTTTTAGTTGGTTCATTGTTATCATTATTGTTGTCGATGATTGAAGGTGTGGATGATCGTGAATTGGTAGGTGAAGGAATATCATTTTCTTTATCATTAGTACATACTTCAGTTGCAATTGATAATGGTGAGAATAAGTCTGTTTGTTTCTCTGTTGCAATTGACATTGGTGATTCAGGAGGAATTGATATGGTTGGTTTCTCTTCATCTGTGGTTGTTTCATTTTCGGTTGTTGGTTCATCATCCTTTTTAGTATCTTCAACAACAACAGTTTCCTTATCCTTAGATTTGTTTTTATACCTACGTTTTCTCATAGCAGCCATTCGTCGTGCTCCCTTCGATGATGGACCACTGTCGTTAGTAAGTGCCTCCATACGCGCATCGGCTGCTGCAAATGTATCTACTGCGGCAGCATCAGTAGACTCTTGACTAGCAACAGTTTCTAAAATAACATCATCTTTCGTAGATTCATTTTTCGAAGTAGTTGGGGAAGAAGTTGTTGACTTTACCGTATCACTGGGTGCTAATCCATTAACAACATCTAATCGTTGTGAACTCTTTGCTAATATACGTTTCCGACGTGCCTCGGCTTTACGTCGGGCTTTATCTGCTGTTGAGAGCTCTTCTGTTGTTGCTGTACTCATATTGGTTTTTGTGGTTGTTAAAATCAAAGATCAATATTGCAATATGAATGCGCCGCTCTCGAGAGTTAACAATCAACCAAACAAACGATGAAAAATATAGTTCTATTTGAGCTGTTCGTTCCTCTTAAAGGTTGGGGTTGAGGATGGCGGTAAGAGAAGCCGCACTAAAAGCTAACGTAGGTAGCCACTAATTAAGTTTATTTAATTATTATCGTACCTCATCGCCTTCGTACAGATGAAAACACTGTAATAGTACGGTTAAAGCAATAATAGCTTACATCTCAACCGTACATCAGCCACACGAAACACATGAACGTTCAAGTGACTTTTTGAGGCCTCAATTTACATTACCGTATTTATTCACTAACCCCTTGAATTTAATAGCATGCCGATAAGTGAATCGATAGTATGATCAGCTAAAAACGGGGTTGATCAGATAAACGATTGCATGACATAATGGTTCATTAATATATATTTAGATTTGCAAAAGGTATGTAATCAATAAGGTGTGGTGGCGGCGGCGTTTTATGTTAGTTTTTGATTGCAATTTGTCGATCGGCCGATCTAATCATATCTTATCTCTTTATCATTGCAATAACATTCAGTAACAAACCATTATAGATACGATACAACAAATCAATAAATAATGAAACTACAAACAGGCCTAGGCCTACTCCTAGCAACAACAGTGCCAATTGACATCGTCTACGGTCAAACAATCTATCCCTGTCCAACAACCGGATCCTCAACAATCATACCCCCATCGACACCCGCTCGTCTTGAAATCGTTACTGATTCCAATACATTATGTACATTAATCCGTCATAATATAACAGCAGGTGGTACACAACGTGCACCTATCGCTCGTTCATATTCAGCACGATCAACATGGGAAATATCAGCTGGATTATTTAGTAACTCCGCTACATCGGGTGTTACACTAGATTGTACATCCGGAGAAACTTACTGTGATGTTACCCTACCATCCTTGGGTAGTGGAGAAGAGTATATATTGGAATCATTCACTCGTCCCACTGTACCAACCGACGGATCATCGTCATATACAACTGAGGAGATGAGTGCCTCCCGGTTCTTAGAACAAGCTACCTTTGGTCCAACGCGTGAATCAATTAATGACCTGGCTGGTAGTAACTTAGATTATGAAGGATGGATTGTTGATCAGATTAATACTAAGCATGTTACCATGAGAGAATATTATCGTAAGAGGACTAATCCCAAGTATGAATTCCCATATGTTTTGGGTGCGGTTGGAAGTAGTCCGTGTGATTTATATAGTCGATGGAGGAGGTATGCGGTAAGTGATGTATCAAGTGTGCTCCTGTGGGGACAATGGTGTTGCTAGTTTAGAAATGATGTCCCTAACCTTTTTATATATACCTCTTACACTATAACTATGCAACATAGATTTCATCAAAGGATATGATTGACGATCGTAACGTCGATGTCGAGAAGTATTTAACCATTTCACAACTAAATGGAGTTACAGGATACGTTTGGTTAGTCGATGGACAGTTCCGTACTGTTACATCTACATTGCCTGTTGATAGTAACATGAATGAATTGAGTTTAGATGTCAAGTATAGGATTGAGAATCGAAAAGTTCGTGCAAGCTTTGGTGATTGTGTTGGTAAGTTTCTATTTCTCTTGAGAGTTGTGCATATGATGTGTCTCTTTTTAGTAGTCAGTCGTCTAACCAACCCTTATCTCATCACTATCTTTCTTTTCCAATCACCCAACCTTACAAAACACAGGATGTCCCATCTACGTGACGCCTCCAGGAGAAAGTATGATTACAATTGATAATCCCGTTGTTGATATTACCGGCATCGTTCCCGAGAACATCACTCTCATTTCTCTACCAAGTTTCAAGTCCAATGAATTACCATCCATTGAAGACTCTACTGATTATCCAATGTTTAGTCAATGGATTAAGAGTGATGAGAATGCATTACTTAATACCACAAGCTTGGTTTGTGATGATGTGTCAAATGTTCGTGTTCCTGTACCATTTGATGGTGACGGAGCTCCTGGCGACACAATGCCTGGTTACTTCCCAAGTGTCTTTGGCCAGACTGATGATGGTATTGTCTTCTTGTATGATCGTCACTTGACATTCTACGAGAATACTGTCGAGAATCCTCTCATTGATGGAGGTGGTAGCATCGTCATGGCCACACAGGATACACCCAAGGCTAACCATGGTCATACAAGTGAACCAGTCAAGTGTTTCAATGTCAAACGAAACTTTTACAATGAAGATCATTGCAAGTTGTCATATGAAACATCTGCCTGTGCAGCTCATGCCAAGCCCAAGAAGGTTATTGTCTTAGATGATGCCAATCTCGAGGGTATCCGTGCCAGGTCTGGGAAGGATTTATATCCTGTTTCCGGTCTTGTCTTATCGGATGTGTATGATACTAGTACTGGCTTAAACTCTCCGTGCGGTGAGTATTGTCTTGTGTGTTGTTTGATAACCTATGACCTGTGCCTCATATCATACTCACATTTTGAACCCTTCATACTTCTCAACACACACAGCCTTTACGAACATGGACCAATGGTCACGTTGGATGAAGGATGAGACTGATACCGTCTGTGACAATGTTGCCAACCTCGGCAATGTTACCGCCAAGATCTATCAGGAATTTGTCGATACAAGAGATTATTGGGACTTTAATGATAACATTGTCGATGCTCTACGAGATCATCGAACTTGTGATGCAACCGATGAAGGCAAGACATACCTGGGAAAGGTTAAGGCATCTGATGGGAGTTGTTGGAACCATGTTCATCAATCGGAGATGAATGTTGTGGATCTAACTGGTGCCAATGAGACCTCGTACACTATTTCTGGGAATGTTGCTATCATCACTTCGATGGATGCTTTTAATAATGACATTGCTAGTCTTCCAGTGATTGGTAAATACGGTGATCATGTCGAGATTGATAACTCTCTTCCATCTCCGCTCAATGACAAGGACATTCAAGATGAATTCAAGACGTACGAATATAATCCCCAAGGCAAGCCTGTACTTATGTGCGGTTCCCCAGAAGAGATTGCAAGTGACCCATTCTATGGTGATCAGGGCTTCGATGTTGTTACTCCTGACAATACAGCCCTCCGTTCAAAGTCTACTTGGGAGTTGGCTGGCCAGAAACACACCATTTGGACTGAGATGGCGTTGAATGGTAATGATCAACTCCGTCAAAAGACTGCTTGGAGTTTATCTCAAATTGTCAGCGTTGGAATGCCCTCTAATATCAATTCAGCTAATGACTTCGAAGGTGAGTAACTTGTGCATATCATGTGTGCATAAGATCTGTGATGTGTTGATTGTATCCGTCTCATCCATTTATGCCACTTCTTACAATACCCACACCAAATACAGATACTGAAGGAAGGTTGGCGTTTTATGATATGCTTGGCAAGAATGCTCTCGGAAGGTAAGAGCCTTCTTCTCTTCTATGATATGTTGGTATCCTAGGATTCAAACTCACATACCTACTATTCTCCTACTATACCCACAGCTACCGAGATTTAATGAGGGAATATTCATTCAATGCTATTATGGCAAGCTGGCTCAGCTATGAAGATAACAGGTCCTTGCAACATAACATTGAGAAGAGTGGTTTCATCTCATACCCTGACGAAAACTATGCAAGAGAGATCATGCAGCTTTTTAGTATTGGTCTGCACAAGTTAAACATGGATGGAAGTATCATCTATCAAGAGAATGGTAACCCTGAGGATTCCTATTCAATTGACGATATCGTATCCTACAGTAGAGCTTGGACTGGCTTCGTCGAAAGGAGTGAACGTGGGGGTGCTGCTACAGCAAAGGAGGGTAATGGAGATACAACTTTGGATCCATTGTACATTGATATTGCCAAGAGAGACGAGTTTCCGAAGAACAATCTTCTTGGTGGTTTCATTGTAAGTTTGTGTCAGACTTTCCCATTAAGCATTCCATCATTTATCACTCACACTCATCATGTTTGTGTACTCTTTATTACAGGGTGATAAAGTGGCTCTTTGTACCGACTTACCATCGAAGCACTTTATTAAGAAGGACGCTACTTATCGTCTGCTTGGATCTAGTGGACGTCCCGAGATGCACAAGGACCCTGAGTTATGGACCACAAGAGCCGACTTCTATAAGTTAGATCTTGAAACTTCATCACCTTTGTACGTCAAGTTATGCCAAGCTGATAGTAATGGAGACTGCACTCTCCCGGCCAAGGTCGTCCTCGACGCCAACTTGGTGTATGATGATGTGGCTAAGCTTGGTAAAGAGTATGCGGTTGATACTATTAGGACTGTTCGAATGAAGGTTGGCTCAACATATATTTGGTATGAATATATCCGCCAGCCTTGTGTCGAGCATTCGTTCTTCAGAGATGCCAAACGGCTAATCCAAGGTGAAACTAGAGGTAGCTCTTCTTCTCCTGAAGAAAAGAGGGCTAGTATGTGTGGTAATCCTTTATCTGAAATAGCCACACCTATGTGCTCAGCTGCTGGGTGGGAAACAACGAAGAGGGATAGCCTCATTCTTTGTCACTACCAAGGGGAGAGGATGAGTTACGATTCTGCATCTGCCCTTTGCCAAGCCAATGGATTAGAGCAGAGTTACCCCTGGGAGGTGAAGACGTGGAAAGCAGGCAAATGTCAACACGGAATAGCCCAAGAAGAGTTTCGGTCATGGGCAAACAGGAGTTGCGAGTTAAAAGTCAAGGTTGAATTTGACACTTCTCAGGTTGCTCTTGTACACTCTCCTGGAGCTGATCGTTCTGGCAAAACCACCGTTGAAAACAAGGTTGATATCGATACATTAAACTTCTTTGCTGTGCCTTGGGAAGGTGGACTACATCCAACATCAAGTCAGTGTTTGGAAAACGATGCTTGTGTGATTCATGAAGAGAAGTATTGTATCTGTGATACTGACACTACCACGAGTCAGGTCTACTCAATGTCAAGTCAAGTCACTTCAATCGATCAGCTCATGTCAGAACTAAACACCGGAGCTGCCGATCCTTCTTCGTTTGACGGAATCTACACTGACTTGGGAAGTTGCAACATTGCAGGCGTGAGTGTGTACTCCAAGACTGGTGGCAGTTGTGAGAGCCTCTTGGAGGATACCATCTTTGCCTTTGAAGTGAATAACAAGCAATTCTACCTCAAGAATAGCAAGTCGGTCGTTACCATTCAAGGAAGTAACTTCACGTTTAGGAATCCTGTCCAGTTTATCAGTTTGGCTGATCCCGAGGTTCGTGATGCCTACTATGAAACAGAAGAAGTATTAGATTCGCTCTTCTACGACCCTAGTCATGCTCCGTTTATGTCTGTTCGTATGATTCAACGGTTCGGTATTTCTAACCCTAGTCCAGGCTTCATCGAGAGGGTTGCTACTGCCTACAAGATGGGTTCTTATGGTCAGGTTGGATCGAACAAGTATGGAGATCTATCTGCCATGGTGGCTGCCATTTTGCTTGATGACGAATCCCGTGCTCTTGTCCTTGATACCGATCAAAGTCATGGAGCTTTGCGAGAACCTTTGATTAAGGTAACTTCACTCTTCCGCTCTATGGGTCTGCAATATAATATGCCTGATCGGGTGCCGACTCTTATGGCTATGGAACCAGATATTGTGAGTATGTGTATGTGTTGTTTGTTCGTATAAGTTTAAGTGCATTGTGTATCACTTCAAGCTCATACCAATCACTGTCTGTTCATTCTCCTTTAACAAACACATACAGGGTCAAGGCTCGTTCGAGAATCCAAGTGTCTTCAGTTTCTTTTTACCAGAGTTCTCACCTCCTGGTGTTGTTGGATCAGCAGGGCTTGTTTCACCCGAGTCAATGATTCTGTCTGGTGATAACATTCTCACTCTCTTGGATGCAAGTTATAGTACAACAAAGTTTGGCCTTATCGACGTTGGTTGTAAATGGACAAGCTCATCATTCATCGATTGGAAACACTACTATCCTTTTGCCTGCCCTGACACTGAAGGTGACACGAGCAAATCCCCTGCAGTTATGTCATACGCATCTCTTCCCACCAGTTCTGTGGATGAGATTATCGATGATCTTGATCTACTCCTTACGGCTGGAAGACTACAAGGTAGTGCCAATAGAGCGATTATCCGATCTATTGTTGAGCCCATGATGAGTGATAGCGTGGACAAGGCAACAAGAGCTGCTCAACAGTTGGTAGTGTCCACTCCTGAGTACCATTCTACAAGCCTTCCACGAAAAGTTGACAACCCTCGTGTGATTACTGGCTATACTGAAAAACCCAAGGCTCCGTACAAGGCTGTCGTTGTTCTCATGCTTAGAGGAGGATGTGATAGTTGGAATATGCTCGTTCCTAAAGGAAATTGTGCAACAGCTGATGCATATCAGGAGTATGTAGAAGCCCGCGGTATTGTTCATGCTATACCCAAGAACAATCTCCTAAACATCACTACAACAGATCAGGACTGTACCGAGTTTGGAGTTAACGAGAACTTACCCATCGTGGCGGATCTATACAATCAAAATCAAGCCGTCTTCTTTGCCAACACAGGTACTGTAACAAAACCAATTACAAACAAAGACCAATGGAAGCAGGAGATGGGATTCCGTCCTTTTGCACACAATACCATGCAAGAAATGTTCTACACTGGAGATCCCAAGAGAGAAGATATAGGCACGGGGGTTATGGGAAGAATGTTAGATACTCTTAACAATCAAGGACTTCAAACTTCCGCCAATAATGTGAATTCTGGAATGACTATGCTTAGTGGAGATCCTACTTACAGTAATCCCGTGTTTACTGTTAGTACCAAGGATCCAGCTGTGCTTAACCAGAAACCAACCATTGATAATTTGATGGAAGATGTTAAAGTACTCAACGGAGTTGGAGATGTAGACAACAGTCTTCTGAGCGAACAATGGTCAAGTAGAGTCGCTAGTGCTCTATTTGAACATGAGTAAGTTACCGGTGACGAGATGATGTGTTCTATGTTTTGGCTGTTCAATGTCTAATCCCTCCTCTCTTTACTAATCATGATTAGACTTATGCATGAAATTGCGTCAATGCCAGAATTCGACCTGAACAACTACCCTGAATCTACTGTCAAACTAGCATCAAGTTTCAAGGCTGTGGCTGGGTACATGAAGTCTAGATCATTTAGAAAAGTGAACCGTGATGTATTCGTTGTATCCCAGAATGGCTTTGATATGCATAAAGCTGATGAATTGGCTGAAAGTTTCCAAGAAGTCAACGAAGCTCTAGATGGCTTTATTCAAGAGATCAAGTCACAAGGGCTTTGGGAAAGCACTGTCATCGTTCAAGGATCAGACTTTGGTCGTAGTATGAACACCAACTCGAATAGTGGTACCGATCATGCTGTAAGTTTGTTCTATAGCTGATTATTGCTTGTGTGCACATCATATGTATAGTCTCACATTCCTTTGATACACTACTTTTTCATACACAGTGGGGAGGAAACTACTTCATGCTCTCAGGCTCGGTCAAGGGCGGTAAGATAATGGGCGACTTCCCTACCCCTCTAGGGCCTGGCTCTGATTATTGGTTAGGCCGTGGAAGGTGGATTCCTAGTACTCCTTGGGATGCAGTATTCAATGCGGTTAGTCAATGGATGGGAGTTCATGATGATGCTGATTTAGATGAGATTTTGCCCAACCGTGAGAGCTTCAGTACTTGTTCTCTCTTCTCTGACAAGGATCTCTTCACTGATGGGGTTTGTGCATGTGTAGAAGGAGCTACAGTGTGTGATGATATCACATATGCCCCGACACTTGTACCCACAGGCTCACCTTCGTTCAGCCCATCCAGGAACCCGACGTCGTCACCGACTTCAACTCCGTCCGATTCGCCTTCATCGTCACCAAGCTTTACTCCCTCGGAAAATCCCACTGCCGACTTACCAGACGACGGTTGGCTTGTTGCCAATATCCTATCCGGTGGAAGTGACACAGAATCTTTTGGTTGTATCAATTATAGTGCCAATCCCTGGAAGATGTTTGATGGAACAACTAACAAGTTCAAGTGTGATAGGAGTGAGAATGGTGTAGGTGACCCAAGCAATGTCAACTTTACTGTGCCTGGCTTTATCATTTCACCAAATCATGGCCAGCTAACCATTGCAAAGGGAATCCGTTTCTACCCGTCAATTGCAAATAAGAATGACGATCCGAAAACGTACCTTCTCGAGGGTCGTGTCAATAGTACCTTACCTTGGACTTTCATCGCCGAGGGTGAATTCCCAGGTGTTGCTCAAGGTCTTCCAAGAAACGATCAATATTTAGACATCGATTCTACCTATGAAAGTGGTGACACAAATCGTTCATTTACTTTCATCGAGTACCATTCTCATGTCGAGTCTTTCCTTGAGTATAGATTATCATTCCCAGAAGGAAGGAATCATCCCAATAATAGAAACCAAATGCAATGGGCCGAAATTGAGATTCCGGGTATGATGCTGCCCTTTGAACCATCTATATCGCCGACCCTAGCTCCATCAGTATCACCTACTGTTTCACCATCTACAAGCCCTACTGCGAGCCCAAGCAAATCTCCATCTACAAGCCCTACATTGAGCCCGTCTACTAGTCCAACAGCGGAATTACCCGATGACGGAGTATTGGTCAAGTCTATTTTTACTCCAGATTGTACGGTGGAAGCTTTTGGATGCGTCTCAACTGGCAACCTTGGCAGAGCCATCGATAACAACATGGACAATGTGAGTCGGCTAGTTTGTTATGATATATATATATATTGTCCTTGATTTTTTGGATACGATATCGGTATCTTTTGTTGCCTCTTGATATGTTGTTGATGTGGATGAACTTCCATTGTACCACTTTGATCATCTCACATATTCATTTTTAACTCAAATACTTCTCAGTATTGGTGTGATAGAACTGGTATTAATAATGTCACTGATCCAAGCTTCCAGATGCCTGGTATCAAACTATCCACAGCTTCAGCTCATGGGAAGACGTCCATTGTCAAGGGTATACGATTGTATCCAACTCAAAGTTGCAAGGCTTGTGATCCGGTAGATTACATCCTTGAAGGTCGTATGGATGCTTCCTCTGCATGGGTGGAGATGTATCGAGGAGACTTTGCATGGAAGGGGGTTAGTTGGAATAGTCCTCTCAACACAAGAAATGTCAAGACTACTAACTACACTGACAATATGATCAGTTCAACATATGAGAGTGGTGATCCCGACCGTAATTACATGGAAGTTCTCTACCCTAGTAATGCCGCAGAGTACTACGAGTATAGGATATCATTCCCTGAAACTAGGACAAAGTTGTCCAACACGATGAAGTTTAGTCTCATCGAGCTTCCTGGAATGTTATTGCCACCAGAACCATCGGTTAGCCCTACATATGCCCCATCGGTATCGCCCACTGTCTCACCAAGCAAAGCTCCAACGGTAAGTGAAATTAAAGTGTCAAGTCTGGCTGTTTTGGTATATTGTAATTTTCATCTCATGTTCTTTAATTCCTACTCTCCTTCAATGCATAGACTTCCCCAACTAAGAATCCGACTTCTTCGCCCACTGTCTCACCAAGCAAAGCTCCGTCAACCACTCCTACAAGTAAGTTTGTGTTCATATCGTGAAGCTTTTCATACTTTCGTCGTGTGTAAATATCATGTGTTCATTTCTGCAAATATACCGTGTCTAACATTGCCTTGTTTACCATACTAATTCACAGAGGCACCATCCGATTCACCCTCAATCAGTCCGACTATGAACCCTACAGTTGATCTGCCCGATGATGGTTGGCTCGTTGCCAACATCTTCGCTAGTGGAACAAGTTCGAGACAGGCAGAAGTTTTTGGTTGTCTTAATAGCAATGGCAATCCCAATCCATGGAGGATGTTCGATGGAGATACAACCAAGTTTTGGTGTGATAGAACTGGTATTAGTGACCCAAGTAATGAGAACTTCACTATCCCAGGTATGATAATCTCACCAAATCATGGCCAGCTAACCATTGCAAAGGGAATCCGTTTCTACCCATCTCATGCTGGAAAAGGCTATGATCCGAAGACATACCTTCTTGAGGGTCGTGTCAACAGTACCTTACCTTGGACTTTCATCGCCGAGGGTGAATTCCCAGGCGTCGCCCAAGGTCTTCCAAGGAACAACAAAACAGGAGTTATCAACTCTTCGTATGAAAGTGGTGATCCTGTTCGTCCATTCACATCTATTGATTATCATACCCACGGTGATGCATACCTTGAATATAAGTTATCGTTCCCAGTTCAAAGAGCGTATAACTTGAACTCTATTCAATTTGGAGAGATTGAGATTCCGGGTATGATGCTGCCCTTTGAACCCTCTGTCTCCCCAACCCAAGCTCCGTCGGGTACACCAACTGTTCAACCATCACGATCACCTGTTCTTCCAGGCTCATCCAAGTCGATCGTATGTGGATCTAGAAATGGCGCTTGTAAAGAAGAACCAGTATTTGAAGCCTTTCCTGATGAGAAGCACGAGGTCAGGTGTTGTGCAGGTGAAGATCTTGACCCAGTTGATACTAGCCATTGGAATCAACACAAGAATTGCAGGAATGCAGATCATGCCGTCTGGGGCGAGTCAAATGTACCTGGGTGTAATGCCCAGAAGACCTATACCGAGGCTATTTCAATCTGTGAGTCAGTTGGAGCACGTCTTTGTACCAAGCAGGAGCTTCTTGATGACTGCACTAGGGGTACGGGCTGTGGCTATGACTCTCAGTATGTGTGGTCATCATCTCAATTTGTTTAAGCGGCACTGCCTAATTGAATTAAAGTCAATACAAGCTAGAGATGGGGAACCTCTAGCATTTGTTTTTCGGGGATATCTTTTGTATTAAATATCTGTAATAGAAAGAGATAGAAGAGTAAGCTGTAATATTACCTTTATCTTTACAGTCGAGTTATGTTAATTACCTATCTCCTCAGTCTCATAAATTATCTCTTAGATATGAATGTCAAGATATTTCGAGCGGCCCCAGCCATGTTAATACCGCCGAACAAGCATAGACTACCCATAAACAGGTACCTCAACTTCTCTTCTGATAAACCCAACGCAACTTTTGCACCTAAGAGACCTCCGCCGAATGCACCCATTGCTACACAAGCGGTGGTAGTCTTAGGAATAACTTTCATTCGAGATCCGGCCGACATTAAGATTGCTGGTATTAATGCAACGACAGCTGTTCCTTGAACCTCATGATGCGGTAAGTCTGTAGATAAAGTAAGATATGACTGACAAATGATTGCATGAGTATATCATGTGAGCAAATCGTAATGTACTAAGATATGCTAGTTCTTTTCACTCACCATAGTTAATGGTAATCCACCCACACCCATTAATGAAGAGAGTATGCCACTGAAGGTACCGAATGATGCATGCTGAAGAAGTAGTGGATTATTCTTCACTGCCTCTGTGATGTTTGTGATGCTACTATTACTTGTGGCTTGTATTGAGGCAGTATCATTAACTAGTCGACGGCTTGAGGTAGTAGAGTCGTCTATTCTCGACCTATTAATTGTATCTTCTTTTTCTATATCAATATCTACCACATCAAGTCCATCTCTTTCACTACGTATCTTTTGAATCCAAAGATGAGTTGGTATCAGTAATAAACTGAACCCATTGAAGAACAATTCAAGGGCATTACCGCTCGATTTCTTTGCAATATGACTACCAATTCTAGCACTAACTACAGCAGGTAATCCAATACTTAATGCTAATGGTATATTAACCTGATTATCACTCCAAAATCTATACCCCGAACTAATACTACTCAACGATAATGATGAGAGAGATATACCAGTTGCTGATAGTTGTGAATATGATGCTAAGGGGGAAGGATACAGCATTGATGGTATGATAATTTGTGCACCACCCCATCCTACTAGACCGGATGTTATACCCGCAGCTGTGCCAATGCCGACTGCATATACGTGCCGCATTATTGATAGCTTGGAAGACATACTACTGTGTTGTTAGTTGTTGTTTCCTTTGTTGTTCTTTTTGTTGTTGCCTTATAGATTCTTTACTATTGCTATACGCTTTTTTTATATGTATGTTTATAATATGATATACAATGCACATATATCATATCATCTTGTTTGGTACTTCTGTGCAGTACCATCCAAGAAGGTCGAGTCTGACTGACTCTTTATAGATGAGAAAGGAGAGCAAGACATCATCCACATCATGGATAAGCTGCTTGGTTACGATACTCTTATACCACAGGACAGACTGAGATAATCTACCAATTGTCACACCATTGTATCAGTGACGTAGACGGGTTTTCTCATATCAAACCAAAGCAAACAACAGATATGTACCGTACCAACACCACGACGACTTACTGAGTTGAACTCTCTCATTGCAAATGATGCATTGCAAATTGAAAGCCCAACTCTCATAAAAGGATACCGGTAAGAGAGTCATCTCTATATCTACATGTACTAACACCAAACTATCAGATCAGATGGATGTAGTACAATATGAAATATGATCGATACTGTATACGTGAGATAAGGTATGGGGGATGGTTTAATTACTCTTTAATTGGTGTCACGGTTCATAAAAGGATACCGATCACCATGAGAGTAGAAAAGTTTTTAATCGTATCATTTGTGATGTTGATGATGATTGCAATAATCGGCTTAGTGAGCTGTTTGCAACAAAGCCTGTAGTATGAACAAATCTACCACTGCTCAGCAGCAGCAACGTCTTCGTCGTCAGCAACAAGAACAGCATCGTCGTCAACAACTCCTAGCACAACTACAACAACAGAAAGCTAACTATGTATCAAATTATGATTTGCCATTGAATTATCCTGCCAAAGTTGTTGCTTCAGCATCAAATACTACTGATAACAGTAGTAGTGAAAGTAGTAAGAAGACATTACGAACATCATCAGAGTTTGTAAATGCAAGATTGTTAGAGTCTGGTTTATCATTTGATGGCTCTGCTACTACAACATCTAATAATGACAATGCATCATCTAACAACTACAACAAATCAACATTGGCAAATCATAGCATGTCAATAAATAGATTTATAAACAATTTAGAGGGTACGGGATGTTATGATGCTATACAAGTTCATCTATCGCCTTCTTCAGATAATGACACAAATGATGTAACAGTTCAACTAAAAGAAAAGAATTGGTACAAACTCTACATTGGCGGGGGAGTCAATTCCGATGATTTATCAACCTTCTCCAATGCATCATCCAGTACTACTACGGCAGGGAATGTCATTCAATTGCCAAAGGTACAATTTGAAACATCAGCTTCATTACTAAACTTAACTGGCTATACAGACGTTACGAGTGCAAGTTATATAGTTGATCAGACGGGTAGTACGAGTTGTAAATTGATACATGATCGTCCGTTGATATCTTATTTGAATAATAGTGATAGTATTGTTAGAAGATGGTTAATGCCTGCTCATCCGAATGATGCTGTGGATACAACAACAAAGCAAAATGAGGTCGATGAACTGGAAATAGATAATCAACTTGCAATAGGTGGCGGAACACAAACATCATTGGGTATACATGCCACATTCCACGATGTGGACTATGAATCAACACGATCCTACAAAGAATATATACGTTGCTTAGGTGTACGATTAGCCAATCATGCACGTGGTGCATCTGGAGGAGGTGGAGGTGGTGGTAGTTATAAACCATCAACATCCACTCCGGAAAGTATGAGTGGACCATATACCTACCTAGATTGGAATATAGCCTTAAAAGACGTTCTACCAAAACGATCATCGACTCATCCATATATATTAGATTGTTCATCCGATATAGCAAAACAATCAGGTACATATCTTAAACATTCATTAGAAGGTGGATTATATATGAATGGATGTTTATGTAATGATCGATATGATCCAACTTTGGGTTATGATTATCATATAAAAGGCGAAGTGGCCGGTCCACCCGGCGATGTTGGTTTTGTGAAGTTGCATTGTGGATATAATTGGCATTTACCTGTTGAGTTGATACGATTGATGATGTTTGGTGTGAATCATAATGATAATGGATATATAAAAGAAAAGAATGATAGTGATGAATCACCATTGGTAGCTGGTATGGCATTACATTCGTCATTTAACTTTGGTATATTGCGTCCATTGACATTCAATGGATTGCTTGGTAGTGGAGTAGGAGGCAACAACAGTCCATCATCATTGGTACCATCATCTGATAGATTTTACATTGGTGGTCCAGGTCAGTTGCGTGGTTTCTTACCAGCAGGCATCGGACCACGATCAACCGAGGGTGGATCAAGCGTCCCAGGCGGTGATGCCCTTGGAGGGGACTTATTCTACGCATCAATGTTATCAACATCAATACCATTCCCGACATACTTTGCAACATTGAGGAATAATGGTGGTAGATTATTCGGTTTTGTCAATGCTGGGACATGTGTTGCAGTGGGAGGTGATCGTTTAAACATGTCTTCTGCTGTATGCAATCGAATATTACAAAGTTCAAGAGTATCAGTGGGTGGAGGTGTTTCGGCAGGTTTGCCAATGGGTAGATTCGAGGCAACATATGCTATACCAATACGGTGTGGACCACGAGATGCAAGGAAGGCGGTCCAATTTGGTTTTGGCTTTTCATTTGGTTGATATGTTAGATAACTAGCACAGCTAATGAGTTGCGTCTGCTACTTTCTACCTGCAGATTACATAGTATGGACTAAAGGTATGAACTAGTACATAGCATAGATGCTATCCTATTACATTTTCAAAATCGCCCAAATCTCTTTTTACAATAAACATCGATCTACCCTCGCTAAGTGTTGATTTATCGCCATTCATACAATACTACCTTCCAATACACCAAACTTAGATCAACCCTGTCTCTTTAAATTCATATTAGCACCATCACCAACACCCATTTTATACTTTGTATCATCTCTATAACCTAACTTTTTCTTAATTGATATTTTCGTAGTACTTACAAATCGTTGAAATTTAATTGATTTTGATAATAAGGTTCGTATTAGTAATATTGATATAATGATAATTGTTGGTATCCATGATCCTTTCGTTCCGTGATATTGTTCATAGGACATGTCTAGTATGGATTGTGGTGTTGTTGTGGTGGTTGTAGTTTCAGACATTTTTTGTGGTTGTATTGTTGTTTGTGTATCTACCTCTTTTCGTATCTCCAATCGATCCAATGAAATCTTCTATATCTCGAGCAACTAATTCAATCTATTGCAATATATACGTCGCGATATATCTCTTCCCTCACCCTCAATAAATACCTATCGTTTATCAGCGAGCGATACTCGTACATATGCAAATAAATAACTCTCACATTCCACATGTAAGCATTTCAGAAATCCAACTCTCATAATAAAAATGACGTTATTTGGACGGATATGCACCCTGAGATATTGATATGTCAATTCTATTGCAATAAAAGCATTTTGTATACCATCAATACTATTACTAAATCTATTATTATCGTCCTTTCGATCGGTAGTGGTTTATTGGCGGTTATACAAGTCATTACGAAGATTGTATATTATAATATTAGAGTTAATTTTATAGCATCGCTTCGGCTGGTAGTATTAGAAGTCAAACACTACAACAAACAAAGACAACTACAATATGGATAGTCAAACAGCCGATGAATGCGGTATATGTTTGGAGACACTAACTGCTGCAGTTACATTGCCATGCACACATAAATTCTGTGCCAATTGTTTGGATGGATGGAAATCTAAGTTTGGTTCTACTAACAAGAAAGAGAGGAGTAAGTCGTGTCCTTTATGTAGAAAGAAGATACCTCCATCTAAAGATATGTTAATTCAATTAGAATTTCACCGTAGACAGAAAAGTAGGTTGGAGGCAAGCGGTGATTCAACATCGAAAAATTACATGTTGTTTGTAAATAGTATCAAAGAACTGGAGGCTGAGATTGGTACTTATGATGGAACAGGCTTAGATTATGATGGATGTATAGAACTATCTATGGCAATCTTCGACGCAGTGATGACTAATGATATTAAATGTATTATGGATTGGTTGGGATCTCCCGTTGATAAGAAGAGATTGAATGCAAGAGACCCTGAGCATTTAAATTCCACATTAGTGCACTTGGCTGCAATTGGCGCTGACAATTCTGACTTGCTGTCCATATTGCTCCAATATGGAGCAGATATTAACGCATTGGATGCTAAGGGATATAGTCCTTTCTTTATTGCAACCAAATTCAGTTTTGTGCAGACTAAAATATTATTGGAATGGGGTGCGGAGATAATTCTACCACGTGATCTTTTGCATCTTCAAGATAAATGTGGACTATCTAATAATAGGGAGATATTCGTTGAGGCAGCAAAGAGACAGGGATATATCAAATTAGCCAATCTTCTTTCATCTGAGTTTGGAGGGAGAAGGTGTGAGGTAATCAACCTACCGAATCATCCACAATTGAATGGCAAGGCATGTGTAGTAGAAAAGTATATTACCAAGAAGGACAAGTATAAGATCATATTTGAGGGATCTGGGAATGCAGCACTCGTCGGTCCAAACAATCTCAAACGTCGGGATAGAACACCATTGGATTGTGGGTATTACATCTCGTTCAAGAATGGTAGAATGTCTCGTCGTGAGTTTGCTACAAAAGAAGAGTGTCAAGCATATGTTTCTTCGTTGGATGGTGGAAATGTAAAAAGGGCTGCCAAGGAGTTGGCAAGCTTGAAGATATGAGAGATACGAATGCTTAACCTCCCTAAAGTTATACACCATCCAATGTCCTGCACCTTAGGCTTTGCCACCTTCTTTTCTTCTACGTAAAGCCTTCATTCCTTATTTTCTTCCAAGATATGACGATACGTCTCAACATTGAATGGCTCATCAAAGTTAACTACTTTTATAAACTGACTTTGCTTGTCAATATGATCCGAATCTGATCCAACTTTAAAGTGTGACGTTTGTATCTCGACACCCAAATCTGCCAAGTCTCCTGCAAATCTCAATGCACGAAAGTATCCCCATAGACATGGATTAAACTTCTTCTCTGTTATTGACATACTACTACTCTCACCTTCTTCCTTCTTCTCATCCCCTTCTATACTATTAACATTGCAACAACAATCAAATGGTTGTATCAACTCATTATATCCAGGATTGTAGAAGTACGGCGCTGAATATCTTTTCCTAGTTGGATCAGTCAACACACGATGCAAAGGTGCTCGGAATCTACCATTACTACATATCATTGCCATATCACCAGTATTAATAGTAAGTGATCCCGGTATTGGGTGGACAGTTACCCACTTCTCGTTATCTCCAATGTGATCATCATCTTCAAATCGTGCTACCTGTAATGAATGACAATCATCATCTTGTAGTAAGATTGTTAAGAATCCTGCATCACGGTGTGGTGATATACCCAATGTATCGGTGTTGGCCTTGTTGTTGCTAAAACTATTGTTGTGAAGATTATCGGGTGTATTATTATCAGTGGTAGTAGTATTACTTGGAGGATAGTAGTTCATTCTAAGGTAGGATGTGTGTTGCTCTTCCATCCTTTTTAAGAACTTGTCTTCTTCTTCGCTATTATCACCGCTACCATTCAATGCAATCATCATCAACCTTGCAAGTCTATTTGATAACTTTGAACATTCATTAAAGTAATCCACAACAACACAACGAAAGTTTGAACACTCTTCATTACTTGGGAATTGATTATATCCATCTAAACACATGTTACTACCATCATCATCTAATAAACTCCAATCTCGACTACCAGGTACACCAACATCAATTGCTTCCTTCCAATCTCTTTTACGTTTAGTTAATTCATCATCAAAGTATCCTCTTGCATTAGTTGCATATCGTTTTAATTGAACTTTAGTATTGTAGGGTAATGCAAAGAAGTTTGACATACCGTGTTGAAATGATGATAGTAAGTTGGGCGATATATCGTGATTGATTAATTGAAAGAATCCCCATGTTGAACATGCTTCGTATAATTGATTAATTAGTTGTGTTTGATTTGGATTAGAGAGATCAATTACTGGTATTTCATTGCTATTAGAAGGTTGTTCGAGAGATAATTTAGCCATTGCTGTTTGTATTAATCTCTGAGACTCTAATACCTAAGAGTACTTGTATGTGCGACGGCCGCCTTGGCTGATCTGACTTTGAGACAGAGATTAGATATTCTATCTGCTTGAATAGCATTCAATAAAATCGTCTTTATGTCATATGTCGGTATCTTTTTATGAGAGTATAAGTAAGTGGCTTGATGTCACATAGAAGTAGAATGAAGTATTGGCGTAGTTGTTGTTAATAGGAGAGGTCTTAGTGCACATTGTTTGCCATGAAAGTCGATACGTCAGGGAGTTATAGTCGCGAGGATATGTTGCTTTGAACTGTGTTAAAAGAACATATAGATGGGCAGATTTGTGTAAACTGGAGTGACTATTAATATTCATAAACTCTCAGTTGTGCAGAGAATCTCAGAGAATACAGCTTTGCAAATTATATAATAGACAATCAAAAGAATGGCCGCTTCTTTATCAAAACAAGTTACTATCGGAGTTTCCCTATCAAAACAAGTTACTATTGGCATTCTCAGTGCATCCTTTTGGCGTGGTTCATGGTATGTACTAGATCATACACTCTTCCCTGACAATCGTACAATATCTGGCATCTCATCCTTAGCACTTGGATCGACACTTCTCGGTTTAAAGCAATACATTTTAAGTCCACAATATAATGGTACAAAAGCATTAGTACAATTATTACCCCCACCACAATCTATATCATTACGGACAAGATATTTACAAATCAATCGATTTATTGTTCTCTATGGTATAGCCAGTGCATGTGTATTAATTTGGAGAGGGACGTGGTTATTGTCAGATGAGATTGCACTTTAGTCGTACTAAAGAAATAGAAACAATACAAAAGAATAATGCTACTCAACAATTGCAACTCAAACAAGAAGATGATAATACTCGAGGAATAGTAAGAAAGATTACACAACAACAGCATTACAGCAAGGCACGGCATCAACACACCACAATAGATCATCATGGTGAATCATCTATTACACAACATAATGATTTAGATGAACAAACATTATTCTACTCGGGAATTGCTTCTCATGTAGTTGCAACAATTTCACTCCTTTTTATGGGACGGTTTGCATCAGTCATGGCACCGCCGGCCAATGTGAGCTTATTGCGTGACACTTTTATACATGGAAGGGGTAAAATGTTTAGAAGTGCTGCCAAATCTTTCACTCGTTCTCAATAGGATGAAGGATGGATTGTTATGCAAATCTTTAGAGAGGAAGACAGAAAGTGCAGTGTAATATAGCTGTGGTATAGTCAATAGTAGATATAAAGTAGATGATTAAGGTTTATGATATAAGATGAGGTATGAAAGTAATCACTTATAGTTCAGTTCGTTGTTGATGATGAGTCGAATCATCTCCAATCGGGATACCTCTGGCCTGTTGTTGCGCACTTGAACCTTGATTTTGATTAGTCTGATGCTGTGAATTTGGATTCCATACAGGCCCTCTTCTAAACTGTATCATCACATCTTCCTTGGCAGATCGACAAGCTCGTTCACCATCTTGTTGCTTGGTTATCTTGTTCGACTTGTTGGTACCGTGGAACTTGAGTAATGTAGGCAATTGGTCTGTTCCAAGTCGTAACAAATCTCACAAAAGAGAGGCCCAGGGGAGTCTAATACTATAAACTCAATTGCTTGTCCAAAGATTGAAATGGGATCCGCCACAAGGCATTCGAACCTATCGACAATGAGGAGCCATTCACCTTCTTTAGTTTCTGGCAGTTTATGTTCATCCCAATAAGAACCAACATCCTTGAGGATAAATTCATCTTTAATTGGTGCCTTGTCAAGGAGTGAACCAATCAAAGTATCAACTACATTTCTATCAACCAATGCAACATGTGTCTCTACCAGTTCCTGCTGTGGATCTACAATCCGATGATACGGACCACCGTCTACTGCCAAAAACAGATGTCCATATACAGAAGGAGATTGGCAAGCGCCCATGTTTTTCAATTCTAAACTGGTTCTGTATCCAATGGCTGATAATTGTCGTGGGAATGTATTCAGTACGGCTAATCCTCTTGTCCCTATACGCTGTGTAATTGGATATCCATTAAGATCAAGGTGTTGTGGATATTGTGGTGTAACCGGAAAGATCTCATCGTTACAATATACTCGTAGTGTAAAGAAGTTAATGCCTGGTCCAGCGTAAGAGGTTCGACTGTGCAACATCATTGTCCACGAGAAGCGATATCCTTCTCCTGTGAGTGGATACCGTCCTTTGGATACGATTGGCATTCGTATCGGTAAAAGCCATTGTACTAACAACCATAATGTAACTAATGGATATCTTTTCCAATTGTATCTCATCCATTCTATATGACTCTTTGGTCTTATTATACTTTTGGTTTGTTTCTTCTCGTCTATCTCTTCCCCTGCTACTGGTAGAAATAAGAATCCCGAGGCCAACATTGCAAATGGAAAAGCATATCCAATTCTCTTTGCCATTGTGAATGCAGTGAATCCATGAAATAAAACACCAACTTGTTGTGTCCAACTACCAATAGGAGAAAAGAGTAATGTAATAGCCAACATTGCATCTAAAAGTAACCCACTCCATGCAATTATCATAAACAAATGAGGAATTGTCTTTTCTAATTGAGACCATGGTACTCCACTAGCAACACCCTGTTGTTCAAAAGTTAGGAATATACTTCGAACAATTGTACCATCTAACCATGTAGGTGTGATTATCTTCCATAATGCTGCATAAAAGTAGACAACACATATTTGACCTCGTATTGCCTGTAACCAACCAAGATTGTTCCGTTTTGATGAATAGTTTAAACATACTAACAGTATAGCCAATAAACCAAACAAGTAATCATGATTAACAAAGTTGGTAGTATAACTAAATACATAACAGTTTTGTATAATTGCAAATAAAAGTGCAGAAACATTACCAATCCTTGATTTGATTGTAGCCAATAAACAAACGAGTGTACCACCAATTTGTATTAATAAACCCCAAAATTTGGTAGGTGGACATATATCAAATGTATGATAGTATTTAAAAGCCTTTTGCCAAAAGTTACACATATATACATCAAGACAAAGTTTACAAGTTATAATCTCTAAAATGTCAACCACCTAGTGACTAGAGATGAAGACTTCCCCAACCCCCTGAGGCATCTACCTTCCTTCACGTAGGTATTGGAAGCCACTAATGACTGGGACGACTCCGTCCGTCCTGTATTGATTGTAGTTTGCATTATGGATAGTTTCTAATGCTTCAGCTGATAATGCACTCTTTGAGCGATTCCCCGCAGGTGTACAATAGTGTTCATCCAGCACGAATCTAAATGGTGCCGGAAGAATATCTGGATTGCAGTAGATTCCCTCGGATGGATCAGTGGAAACCGTACTCCTTGCGATATATTCTAATCCTTCTTCACTTCTCGTATACCACTTATTTCTAGTAATTCCATCTTCATCTTCAAACTTCATAAACAATCTCCCAGTCCATCGTAATGTCGTCTTGATTCCTTGATTGTTATTACTTACTGCATTTGAAAATGTCATTTTGCTCTTTCTCCCTTCACATGATGCGTTATTAGTAGCGTTGGATGATGCACTCATCACACTAAGACATAGATTTGTATTTCCAAGCACTGCCAATGTTTCATCACGTGTAGGAGCAGCAATATCGACAGTGTCTGCTTTCATAATGATAACTTCGTTCCTCTCATTTCTCCCTTCATTAATAGGGACTAACCCGTTCCAATCAATGTTCAGACTACCGTTCCAAGTACCCAATAGTATATGTGACCAGATACGATTGGTATATGTTTGGCCATTTCTAGCATAACTTGGAAGAGCATTTTGCTCATTGCTCAACCATTTCCATAATGCTCGAGGGAAAGCTGCATTGTACTAGCAAGAGCTACAGAACGACCAGGTCCGTTTCCGCGGAGATACTTAGACAATTTCTGGTTAGTGATGCCTCCAAAGATTTGACGAAATGTGCGAAAAACTTCCATCTTGTTATCCCAGGATTCTTGTAGCTCATCTGCATTTTGATTGAGATGTGCTCCTAATATCTGCCATGGGGATTCGACGGCTTGGACAAGCTCGGCGATGTTTCTAATCTCAGGTGACTCACTAGCAATATCAGGAGAATTCATGGCTTGGATGAATAGATGAATCTTCTTGAGTTTGGATGCCTCTGCAACAATGAGATCAACATTCAATACCGAAGGTGGACTCTGATTCCGATAAGAGGCCAATGTACTAAGACCCCGAATGACTTCTCCAGCATGATGTTCTGGTACTCCAATTGTCATGAATTGTAGAAGATACTTCTTCTTCTTCTTGACAATAACTCCTCCTGGCCATTGAAGTTCTCCCTCCTCCTCGCTTCCATCCTCGACAGAGACTCTAGCTATACCCTCCACATGACGGCCGGGACCATTCATGAACTCAAGTATCGCCTTTTCATCATGTAAGTTGGCATACCCAACGACATTACCACGACTATCTTTGACGGCAAATAATGGAGCTGAATCCTCGCCCAAGTAAACCAAAGTGACTTTACCGTCGACGAGTCTATCATCTTCATCCATCTCATCATCTTCACTCTCGTCTTCAATCAAGGCTGATTCAAAGACTGTGTTCACTCGGAGGGTTTGAGAGCCTTCGAGAGTGGGACTGACCATCTGTAGCATTTCTACCCGAATCATATCCAACCTTGTTTGACGAGTGGCTTCGACGTTGTCCTGAGTGAGGTCGATGGACCAATTATCAATCGATGTACCAGGGATGGGTCCAAAGCGGAGGTTGTAAAATTGACGATTGTTCATTAACCCATTCGTACGCCTGGTGCCAGGGAAAAGGATGAGAGGGCTACACATCTTCTTGATGTACAACTCTTTCTCCACTTGAGTTGGTACCATACCTGATTGTGTCAGGTGACTCATTGTATCAGCGGCGTGATTCAACTCTATCTTGTTGGGGTCGTATTGGTTGCCTGTTTGCGAACCGCGTATGCAATACATGTGTAAGTGGAGATGTTCAAATTAAACAAGTGAATGTGAACAAACGCCATAGCAAACTTGACTTACGGTTCATAAATTCATCCATACTGCTTCCGATGTTGGTGAGATATTCGTCCAATAAAGAAAGATAAGCACGAATCATATCCCAACTCCAGCCTGTAAGGCGGAAGACTCTTTCGGTATAAGTCTCCTTATTTGCATTCGATTCATCCTTTGCCTCATCATCACCAGTATACGATTCGTCGTCGTCGTCCTCCTCATCAGCGCTATCATCATTGACAACTCTTTCATATGAAGGATCGTGATCCTTGATGATTGTTTCTAACCGTGGCAGTAAAGCCTTAATACGCCAAAATAGATGCTTCACTGGATCTAAATGACGGGTTGAATAATTACTTTGGTTTTGACTTGATATCAAACGATCACCTTCCCCAATCCAAACACCTTCTGGTGTCATCCTCAAATAATCCGACTCTTCAAGGATACCTGAGATAGGATAAAGATCTCCTTCATAATCAGTCCCTTCTTCTTGAGATAGTAAGAACATCGTCATCTTCTCCATGAACGGTGGCTTGTCAGACTGAAGAGTAGCCTCCATATACCGTATCTGGTCCTTCTTTTGGTCACTTACATCAACAAGTTGAAGTAGAGGAGATGTGTTTGTATTCTAAAAAGAGAGAGAGAAGAGAGAGTGGAGAGTAAGTTACACACATACTGGCAATCTTGGTAAAGTGAGCCACAAGTAACAGACAATACTCACCTCTCGACGTGCAGCATCAGCTTCTCCTTGTGCCTTCTGAGTCTCGAGTGTTGTGATTCTATCCTGCAAAGATTTCGCCTTGACTTGACTATCCTGCAACTCGTCAGCTAATACCTCATTATGCCGCCTTGCCGAATCTACCTCACCCCTCGCTACGGTCAACTCATTGGTAAGTTTCTGACGTTCAAGAGCGGCCTTATATTGAGCTCCGGTTGATTCCCTCTTCTGATTTTCTATCTGACCAGCTAATGCCTCGATCTGCCCTTCCTGCACAGTCAGCTGATGAGCTAATACCCCATTCATCTCCTCCTCCTCGGTAAGTAACTTGTTCAATCTTGTCTCTACCGCATCCTTCTCCCTAGAGAGTCGATCGATATCAAAGCCTTGGTTGGTCAGTGCAAAGTTCATGTCGTCCTCATTATCCTCCACCAACCGATCATTAGCCCGTCTCAAATCTTCTACACTATTCTGCAATTGGGTGATTTCATCATTCAGAAGTTTCTTTGCCAATGGAGCCAATACTTCACCCCTAAACTTCTTTGCAGGACGAGTAACTAAATCAGTTAAAACAGTAACAGCCTCCACCAATTTCGTCTTCTGTTTCTTGGCAGGACGATCTAAATCCACATCATCATCTACAGATTGACGTTTCCTTCCAAATACTGATTTAATTCTTGAATAGAATGTTGGTTGGGAGGAGGATATGTCGCTTATCAATCTTTGGGAGGTTTCATCAATCATTTCAGGAGTGTGGCGGATGTATATGGTTCAACATCATCTTCATCCAATGTTACGAATAAAAGATCCCGTGCTATATCCGTCTCAAGCCAATATACAAGTGCATATTCTTCTTTCACCTTACAACGATATTGCTTGGCATCCAAGATATGATTGAGGATTAGGTATGCCTCTTTATTACCACCCAATAACTCAACTAACAATTTCTCATTAATTATGACATGTGCATATACCTCCTCAAGAAAATCTTTAACACCTGTTCCATAAACTTCTGATGTTGCTTCATTAAAAGTATACCTGAGATCATCATTCGCTGTCAGTAGGTATTCGTCATCCATGACAAGCCACATATTATTATCATCATTAAATATCAATTTACCAATCTGCTTATTAATAATAGAATGAAGACACATCAACCCCATTGTTTCAGTTTTAGAATGCTGAGAAGGTAATAATTTGATAATTTTATGAAGATTTGCAATGTTTCCAATGCGTAAATCTTTAGGTTGTTGCAATTGAGGTGCACCATCTTGTTGGATGTTGTTATTTGGGATACTATTATTTAATGATACACTACTATCACTACTACCCCTGTCCTTTCTCTTC
>Ga0214479_100133_pt1 | contig 45031 bp, 39 predicted proteins | sample M1_20Mar14CPVII9_5_FD_165054 | JGI IMG/M metagenome (GOLD analysis project Ga0214479, IMG submission 165054) | Marine eukaryotic communities from Monterey Bay, California, United States - M1_20Mar14CPVII9sort6BwellE14 | ecosystem: Environmental > Aquatic > Marine > Unclassified | place: USA... | reverse complement strand
TGTACTATCTGGAGAACTCATCGACGATCCTTTAATGCTTTAATAGACCAAGGACATAACATAGACGCCGCCAATGAGAGGTGCTTTCACCTCGCGCAAGTAAGTTTCCTAGGAATAAATTGGTATCCTTTTGGCGATTGTATGGTACAAATCTCCCTTCCTACTTCCTCCCTTTGCAACTCTCAACGCCAACCTAACCACGGCGGCAAGCAGCGGTATAACATCAAATATTACTGACTAACTCTCTTTCTCTCTGTCTCCTTTCAATATACACTACTAATATGATCACCGGCTCGTTACTCTCGATCTATTTAGCAATCCATCCTTTTGAAGTATGGCAGGGCAGAATCCTGTCGACAGCGGTCAATGCTTCCGAAGAGATAATACAACATTCAACGCTCCCAATACCAACAGACTGGGAATCTTATACATATGAAGAAATAGGACAACATTTTAATTGCAATGAACAATCACATGACGTACCAAGGGACATGTATACTGTTGATGATTGGTATTATTTACAAGATATGATTAAAGAGCATGTTGATAGTAGTGTTACCTTTGACGATGATGTACTGCCTACCGAGGGGTATAGTCTAAGCAATGGGGAGCCAACGCCATTCTATGCCAAACATACAGAAGGTAAAGGACGTGGATTGTATGCAACTCGTGATATAAAAAGTGGAGAATTAGTTCATGACGGTGAAGATACGAATAGTGATATTGTATTTCCTGATGCTTTGTCCTTTAGACGATTACTATTCAATTTGCCAAAACTTCAGGCATGTGATATGATGGAGTGGCCATGGAATATGCGTCTCGAAGAGGATGGACCACTTCGTATCGTCTTTAGTCCAAACATATCAATATACAGTAAGTTCATATATACTTTTGTGTTCCAAATGATAAGAAGAAAAAGTGTGCATAAGATGTGTTCGGTATCTAATCTTTTCCTCTTTTCTCTCTCGATACAGTGAATAGCGGATATGGAACCCCTGGCAACGTGCTACCGGCATCTGAAACAAGTAGAAAGATGTATGCTGTTCGTGATATAAAACAGGACGAGGAGATAATAACGAATTACTCAGAATATTATACAGATTGGGAGGAAGCATTCACAGGAATTAAGTCAAATCATATAGATGAGGTTGCCGATAAGATGTTGGAGTTATTAAAAGCTTTGAATCTTTCAATAAAGGAGAGTTCATCGTCTGCCGTAATAGAATCATAGAAGGATATACACATAGAGGTTGGTATGAGTAGAGCAAACCATGCACGAGAGACTGGGATGGTAAACAGTCTTCAGTTTATATATAATATTCCTATTTCTAATTTTACATTGTAGACTACTTCGTTCTATTCCTAATTTGATAACACCTCTCTTATGAAGTAGAGGTGCTTTCGGTGTTGCTACCCACATCACTTCCTCCTCGTCCCATCTTAATCTTCGCCTCGAACTCTTTAACAATCGCCTCACCCTTTTCAATCCACTCGGTCTTGTTCCGTATAGCATTACCCAAATATTCATCACCGGCAGTACCAAAGACACCACACTCCTTGAGTTTTGTTGCCAACGGTATGATGTAATGTTCAAAGAAGCCAATCTCTCCTCGATACCAGTTCTGGAGTGTATGAAATGAACATATATGATATGAGCAAAAACGAAATGATGAACATGAATGATTGAATGATATGAACAAAATCTTACCTCCGTGGGATCCTTCTCCGCTCGACCACTTGAATACGCTGCCCACATTTCTTTATATAGTCTCTCGTTCCACTTCACATACGTCAGCCAATGCTGCATTGTATGGGCAACATCTGATGCAAGAACTATTTGCTCTAGAACAACCGTCGCCTTGAGACTAACATCCACCTTAGATAACTCCTCGTCACTCTTGCCATCCCATTCCTCCCCCCAATTAGAGACATTGCAAAAGGCCGTCTTCCATCTGATTCCTTCACCAGCTCGTCGCTCACGGTCAGCTATATCAGTTGCTATTACAACATTGATCAGTAATTGTCTGAAACGAAGCTCGTCATCATCGGTAGCAAAGATACACTTTCGAAGATTGGTATACTCTGGCTTTAGCAACTCAGACCAGGCAATTTGGATTGAGTTGTTCTCCGCTACAGACTTGTTCTTATACTTTTCAGCAAGGATTGTATTCTCTGTGATAAGCTGAACATTAGGCACCCCTGTGTGTTCAACGTCGTGAACAAGAGCCGCGAATACAACAGCAAACTGTGCCAATGGATCCGCACTAATACCATACGTAGAGAAGAAGAGATCCACCTCTTCACTTTTCTTCACTACTTCAGTTTCGGCCCTAATCTCTTGACTATTACGAAGGATGACTTTATTGATGAGCTTCTGGGCACTCATTGTAACATGAGAAGCATGTTCAAAACTGTGAAAGTGAACTTGGTTGTACATGGAGGCAATACTGGCCACATACGCTCTCAGCTCTTCTCTTGCTTTGTTTGGTATGAGATTAACCTTTTCTTGTGATGGCATGAGACATGCGGCTGACATGTCTTTACGATTAAAGTGTGGCATTGAGACGGCTTGTGCAACCTCTTCATGGAATCTTGTTGACTCGTTGTACTTATTGCTCTTTGTATGTGACGTAATTCTTTTCTGCATAACAATCTTGGTTAAGATTGATTCAAGTACCTTGGTATTCCACTTGATGAGACGAGATAACCCTTCATGATGACCCGGCCTCTCGGCTACTAAACCAGTATCCCTCCAGGAGACGCTAGAGTTAGATGGGAATCGAGTATAGCTTGGAGACTTAGTCAATATGGCTTGGTGGCTAAAAGAAGGAAGACCTAGCTCAGCCCTAGCCACATCATGGAGTGCCCTTGAATGAATCTGATCAGCCTCATGTTGGAACTCAATATTACTTTCCGAAAAGCTAGATGAGGTGGTGGAAGTGGATGACAACGTTTTAGGACGCAACCAGAATGTCTGCATGTAACCTTTGCCCTTGGCCTTTATCAAGCCTTCTCTTTCCACAAGGATACTACCCTTGTTTGACTTCTTGAGTAATGCCGCCGTATCCGCAGAGATTTGGATCATGTTCTTAATAGACGTGCTCTCCATCCGGGACGCGGTATTCATTGTATCACCAAAGAGTTGAAACCTGGCTTTCTCCCCTCTTAACACTCCAGCCGTGACCGGCCCTGAATGTAAACCAATTCGAATTCCAAGGTCAGCCGTTCCAGGCCCGAGAGACAGTTCAAGTTCTTTTGTAAGCTGGCTGAACCGTATGAGGCAACGTTGTGCAAACTAGAACACACAAAGAAAGGGGAAGGAGGAGAAGTAACATAGGTTAGAGTGATGATGGAAGAGGAATGAAGAGTAAAGAGATGTTATTTTCACGTGCACAAAATCTCTCTTACCTTAGCCATGATGGACGCATGTAGAGGTGTAGTCTCTGGGAGACCTGTTACGGCAACGTAGCAATCCCCAATAGTTTCAATCTTAAACACCTTCATATTCTTTGCTAATGTATCAAAGTCACAGCTAAAAGGAGGAGCAGCAAGTGTAAGAATATGTAACAGAACAAACGGGAAGACACAAGTAGACTCTCTACTTACAAGAGAGACTCAAGCAATTGGAAGACTTGTGAAGGTTCCCTCTCCGAGCTCCATGCTGTGAAACCAGCAATATCAGCAAACATGACAGTTGTGTCATTATAAAGGTCTGCTATTGGAGGGAGATTACCTAGTGAAAGAGATTGAGATCCTTCTTCTGAACCCTGTGCATGACCTTGACGTAGATATCGGTCATCACTACTCATGGACACAGCCTTGAAGAGTTTTCTTGAACTTGGTTCATGCTTCTTCTCGTCAAACAAACGATCCCGTACGGCCCGTGGGAAGAGGGAATCTACTATCTTACCACTCTTGGTCGCTTCTTCGAGTAGCCGCTTCTGCCGACGTTCCACTAATAGATCATAAACTACGAACGTCATGACTGGCAGAGATGTAGCATGGAGAATGGTGAGTATGTATCATATCATCGCATACAATAAAAGACATGGCACTTACCCGTGAAAAAGAAGACCAACGATACTGCTAGAGCGAAGATACGGGGTTGTTTTGTCAAGTAAGACGACTCAAAATCTTCTGATGGGTAAACATGAATGATCTACGGCGGATCGATAGAGAGTGAGAGAGATGAGTTAGAGGAGAATAATCAGTATATATCACATAATTTGAATAACACTACTTACATAATCGATATGTTCTCCATCTGTCAATACATTAGAACCAGGAGAATCATATTGGTTCGTCTTAACACTGTCACTATCATCTGTCTCAGGATGAGAATGTGAATCATCCTCTTCATGTGTGTGGCCATTACCATCATTATTACTCATGCCACTCGACGCATGATTCAAGGCTTCCTCATAATCCATTTCAGTAAGGTGTCTCTTACGATGATGTCCAATCATCTCTTTAATATCACTCTCCTTTCCATATACTCGGTATATCTTCGAGCTCCGTTTCATGTGGTCATACTTTGGATTGTGAAAATCTCCCTGGCCAATATATGTAGCACGTCCACCGTCAACACGAACGGATGATAGTTGCCCAGTGCTTGTTTCAATAACAGCAATAATCCCACGTACATTTTCAGGGAGGATATTCCAGAACACACCCATCTGGAAGATCCACACAATGGTCACAGTTTATGAAGATGAAAGAGAGGGGATAATAACATTTGTTAGTATATGAGGGTTGCAAAGGCATTCAAAAATAGGCACATGAAGTTCAAATGAAGCAGTCACTCGTCGAGACTTTATATTGAACACAAGCATTCACATGATAAAAGAATACTAACGCGGACTTTCCCAGCTAAATGTCATTGATACGAATCCGACTAGTGTTTTATCATTGTCGTCAAAGGACGAATGCACGGGATACAGCATGATGGACGAAGGTTCCTTGTAATAATGATGATGTCCAACTGAACCTACTAGGACATCTGAAAGAGCTGGCTGGTCAGTCTTAATCAATGTATCGATTGCCCTCTTGTGAGCGTTTGCATATTCATTGTACATTATCCTTCCTTCATTTCCCTTTAGTGGAAAGATATGCCAAGCTGGGGCTAGAAGAGGGACATCTGGCGATTCATCAATCATATCAATACCGTCCATTGTATATATACCTTCCTCCATTGGACGGATGGCATGAATCTGTGCTGACCCAACATCATGATTAGAATGATCATCTCCACCATGACCGGAATCACCTCCACCATGACCCGCATCATGACCCGCTCCCCTGAGTGTATCTTCTCTCTTCATCTTCCTTCTTCTAAGGCCCGGCGTTACTACCTCGTCCGTGATAGCCGCCTGCATTGCATCATTCATATCAGGCCCGAATTCCTCCTCCATTGTCATCATATTGTGCTGTCCCATATCATCAGTACCACCATTTGACTCATGCCCATGTATCTCTTCTTCACTGTGGGGGGCATGAGAATGATCCATCATCTCCGTTTTGCCCTCTCCTTTTTCTTCGTGTCCACTGCCATGGGGGGCATTCATCTCCGATTTGCCTCCTTCCATTTCATGCCCGCCATGATCCCCGCCATGATGACCGTGACCATCCATTGTCAAGGCCCACTCAGGAATATGCATCGTTAAATTCTCATTCTCAACAGCATATGCTTCCCATCCACTTCTTACATTCGGGTCATTCGGGAATAGCGGAGAGAATTCTATAGTAGTCGCATGTGCTAATACCAATGCACCCCTCACTTGATCCGGAAAGTCCGGCAAAGTAATATTAGGCCATGGACGATTACTTGGTCCATACCCATTAATACACTGTGCCGTAAACATCCCCGCAACAGTATATCCACTCCATTGTCTCATTACATTCCTGGAAGATGCGCGTTATCACAGTTTATGATGACGAAAGAGAGGAGATTATAACATGTGAGTACATATGATATGCAAAGGCAATCAATAAAGGCAAACTAAGTTCAAATAAAACAGCCAAGTCGTCGAGGCTTTATACTGAACACACGAATTCATATCATAAAATAATACTAACGCGGACTTTCAAGTGATAAAAGTTTGTAAAGAATTTGGCTGCATAATCATTATATTCAAGTTGTAATGTTTGTTGTTCAGTATTGGAGGAGAATTTGTATACGAGGACTGTTACCGTGACTGCTGCTACTATTAGGACTAGGATTACGAATATTTTAAACTTTCGTACAGCTATATATAGTACGTGCCGTGAGTCGATAAACGAATAACATAAAGTTAGAATAAACAAATCCCAAGACCCCACACATCATAAACAATGTAAACATTAATAATACTCACCCTTATGTTCCTTTTCAAATGCAGCCCTAACATTAAATTCATCCGATGCAGTCCCTCCTTGACCATCCTGCTGCTGCCCTTGATCATTATTATCATTTGTTACCCTCCGTGTAGGATAACTCGCACGTCGATTACTTCTTTTATATTTAATAGTACTACTAGTACTACCCAAAGTAGTTTCAATAGTTTGTGACCCACCATTACTACTTGTTAATGATCCTCTTAAATTAAATTTAGGGTCATGTATTAGGTCAGAGGAGAAATGTCGACCTGACACACCATGTCCACTGCTATCATCATCTTCTTCAGAATTAACACCTTTCGAACGTTCCTCGGATATACGACGTAATGATGCTAATGTTTGTTGTGATTTGGTGTTGTTGGAATTGTTGTGATGATGTTGTTGATTTTGTTCTCCTAGTATATTAAGGAGGTATCAATGTGAATGAATTAAGGGTTGTGAAAAGTTGCACAAAATGTGTGCATATCATATGCACAAAAACTAAATCTAAATACTTACCTAAAGCCACGGCTGTTGCAATATCCTTACTCTGTGATTTCGGGGAATACTTAAAGATATATAACATTATACATATAAGAGTTAGTATACATATTTGTACATCGGGGCTATATAAACTTTTCATACTATAATTTAAGTATGTTGCAATTGCAATACTATAAAAACTCACCATTGAATTCATACAAACTCGTAAAAATTCATCATATCCTTCATCATCTGAGTCATTACTATTGTTCGGTATAGTATCATGGTGATTGTCATCATCCGGAGAAGATTGTGAAGATGATGTTGGTATCTCTACAGTTTGGGGATAGTCGGATGAGGTAATATCATAGTCATTATTGTTTTGTTTATTTTGGGATGTGAAGAACCGCATTTTTTGTATCGTCTTCTTACTGTTTTATCCTAATCAAATGAATCTCGAGATGTAGTTCTTATTGAATACGCTGCATATAATGTAGAGATTGGGCATATCATTATGTTTTTGTGGCTTCATATTGACATCGCCGGCGGCCGGACTTTTATAAAAAAATTGTCTTTTTACAAAATCTCAGACATTTGAGTAATCACAGGACTACCACCACTTGACACAAATGCTCATATTACAATTCATACCACTAGGCATCAATATCATAAAGTAATTATAAATGAATGGGATGTATCTGTATCATCTCTGTATCTTCATGAAAAGAGAACTGTAGGTTTAGAGATGGATACCTCAGGATACACACTTTTAAAACAAGGCCAAGAAAGGAGGAGAGGGGATCAAGACTATATGCACGATTATGCACGGCTTATTTATCGTCTCATAAAGTGCCTAGAGTATATATTGATCAAGGAATACATCATACAATTGCAATAATGAACAGCAAAAGCCCACTTCCAATAAATAGTTCTTCTAGTAGCAATGCTATTAGTGCTAGATACCCATTAAATGCTATCTGTGAGTGGTCTCCTGTTGTTGTCGCCGAAGCTATAGACACCGGTGAATGTGAAATTGCAAAGGATAGTAATGTATCAGCTGCTGATGTTGTTATACCTCCACAAAACCCAGCCTTTGACGAGTTAAGGCACGACCGTTTGTGTACTACCATCGTCTCAAGTCTGGATGATCTCGATATTGATGCGCCAGTACACAGATCGTCGCCTCCCAAGGCGGCCAATACTAATACATTAACTCAAGAAGATGATGTGAAACTTCCAGTATGGAAAAAGAAACGCGTCTTCGTGGGTATCTGTCTAATCCTTGTCTTTATCGGCACGTTGGTAGCCTTCGTTGCATTCGCCACACCCTCGTCAAAGGAAGCGGATGAACCCAACACAGTTAACAGTGGTAACATACGCGGTACTGCTATTAACCATCCACAACCCAATCAAAGTAGTCAAGTCACAAGTAGAAGGTCGGGGCTACCTCCGATAGTAGAAGACAAAATGGAGACGCCGACTGATGATGAATCTGCACTAGCATCTCATGACTCGTCGAACATAGGTACCAACACAACTACCACAAAGACTTGGGATATAGAACATGAACTAGATCAGTACGATGCTGACTCATCAGACGTAGAGCCTGGAGATTACTACTCCTCTAACTCAAGGGACGGTAGTTGGACTTGGAATAACGATGGGTATAAATCTGATGAACCATAACTCATGTATGTAACATAATCTCTGTTTCGTATTGTTTGTTGTTACTAGTCCTCTTTCTGTAAATGTTCCGGTCTCTCGGGTAGATTAGTACACCCCGTCTTCTTTAACATATCCTCGATCTGAGGGAATTAGAAGTTAATTCCACACAATGGTCACAAGTATATCCAAGAAGAGAGGGAGGTGGGGGGATTAGTATTTGTTAGTGGCATTGCAAAACCATATCATATGCACAATTCCGCCCAATCCACGGCCAAGGAGTATGTCGTCTTGATCACTGGTTTCATAATCAGAACATAGAATGCCCAGATCAAAGGGTGGTCTGTGACCATTGTGCACAATTAACTTCTACTTACCTGATCTATATATAATTCAGCTTGCATATGTCGATGTTCTTCGATCTCATAAGTCGAGGCCACGAGGCCGTGACCAATTCTAACAAATCTCCATAATCGAAAGAAGATTAATACACCCGGTAACACCTCATATTCGTACATGTTTGCCCAATGGAATAACAATTCTAATATCAACGATATGCTAACAATGAAGAGATCAACAACATAGAAGCATGATGACCAAAACTTCTTCCCAAGAAGATAGAGCATTAGTATAAGTTCAAACTCAAATGAACCAAGTATGACAATTGTCATCCAATATAATACCTCGTGTGCAATATGAACACCGTGCCATTTGTGTTCATCACATCCCGCTGTATTAGTTGTTTCAATTAAAGGATAAGTACATATATCATTACCATGTCCATTATATGCTGAAAGTAAACGATGCACATCACTACTACCATCATCTACTACCCCATCAACTGTATTATAACTACCACTACTATCAGCAGGACAACATGATATAGCATCACGAACAACATACATACAATACGGGAAGAAAACATCAATAGCCAACTCCGTAAACAGTATTAATACATCAAATAACAGTAATACGACCAATATCTTCTGTACAATGTGTGAATTACATATTGTTAATGCTTTAAGTTGCCATGAATCTTCTGGCCATTTCGATTCAGCGTGGTTTATTTCGTCTATAGTAGAAGGTATAGAGAATCCTCTTCCTATACCTCTTCTACGGCCTGCTCGTTGTTGAAATGTTGTTTGTGAGTATTGTTGTCTCTTACTGCTTACATTATTACTATTAATGGTGGTTGTAGTATCATCGGTGAATTTCACTGCAGTTTCAGCAGCTGCTATGTTCTTATCATTAGTGTGTTGATCATTATTAGTATCAATGTTCTGTTGTTGATCTTTATCGTCTGAGGTTGAGCCCTTCATGTCGTTGCTAATTCGGTTGTATACGCCGCTATTGTCGTCGTCGATTTTATCAGCCTGACTATGCAACATTCGCCCTCCTTTTCATACCATCATAAAGAGCAAAGGAGCAGCATGTAAACTTTACTGTGGAATAAATCGCCAAAAGGATACATTTTAGTTACTATATTGAATGAAGAGAGGTATTAACCCTACCTTACCTGGACCTCTCTTATATTAGCGTCTATTAAGCATCAAAGGATCATCAAGTATGAGTTCTCCCGATAGTACAAAGAAGCGTAGGATAGCTAAGGACAGTAGCGGTGGTGATAATAACGGCGGCGGCGGTGGCGGCGATGATGGAACAACAATGTCTATAATATTTGCAAAATTAAATGATATGCAAAATGAAATGAATGGTATGAAAAATGAATTAGATAGTTGTATATCGTCAAGAGACTCAATGCAAAAGGAGATGGATGGTCTGCAAAGCCGTCTATCTCATTTGAACGAGCTGGAAAAGAAGTGTACGCATCTTGACACAACATGTGAATCATTGCAAAGATCAGTACAGATTTTGAGTAAAGAGAGTCAATGGGAGTATTCTGCACCAGATATTCCATTGAGCCATTGGCGTGGCTTTGATGAACAATATACGCAAGAGATGTATTGTTTATTGAGTGATATCAAGAGGTGTACTTCTGGATTGAGAAGAGGAGATGTGAGCAGCGTTATTTGTTTGGGAGAAGAAACAAGCGATATCTTTTTGCAACACGACGATATACTGCTGCCCCATTGGAAAGAGCTTGCCAATGCACTGCAGCTACACGAATTGAATCATTACGAGTTATTTATCTTTAATGTACAGTTAACATCTGAAGTATTGGATTTACTGACACCTGCCTTGAAAGGAAAGCCCTTAATGGAATTGATCTTGGAAAGGAATGGGTTTGCCAATAATGAAGGTACTAAGTTCATTACTGAATTTATCAAACACAATAATGAATTGGATCGTTTTGATTGTATGAACAACCAAATTAGTAACATGGAAGATACAATATTGTTGGTAGACGCTATTGTTAGTCATCCTTCGATTACTCAAGTCCAAATTGAGAATTGTCTAGTAGGGGATGAGATTTATGAAGTACTACGTCCAATCTTTGCAAGTAACAAGCATTGGGTACGAATTGATTTGGAAAGAAACAACATTCAGACAGAGGGTGACACTGCAATACCTGACTACATCGCTACCAATCCTCCGCTCGAGAATCTATACTTGTCGGGGAATAAACTCAATGACGATGATGCTTTATTGATAGCCCGTGCCTTAAAACACAACACGAATTTAAAAGAACTCGTTCTAGATAATAATAACATTACACATATTGGAAAAGAGGCATTATCCAAAGCTGTATATGATCCGACAAGTCTCAACTCTATGTCGGATTGCAATCATACATGTATCATCCATGTTGACGGAGGTATGAGAAACCCTCTTGGGTGCGGCAATGACAACAGGATGTTGTCTTCGTCAATTTTAAAAAGGGGAGCAAAAATCTATCAACTATTATCTAATAGGAATAAGGAGGGGAGCAATGTACGTCATTTAAATTCAGAGTTTGATGGCGAGGACGAGGAAGAGGACTCGTTGAAGCTAGTCCCTCAAGTATTGGAGTGTGTTCACCGTTATCCCAGAGCATCAAAATTAACTGCACATCCACTATCTATAATATATGAGGTGTTGCGTGGTTGGAAGATGCCTGAGCTATATGAAAAGCGGAATTAATATAATCTGTCTAGGTTTGGCAACGTGAGGGGCATGTGTTTGGTTGTTATTGTTTGAATGATATCTTGTTGCCGGGGGTATAAAGTAGCTAGTACTATTAATCTTGGTATTGACAGGATCAATATAGTGTATGTGCGTTACTACTTAGACATATCTACGAGGTGCTCACCCTACTTTCGTATATCTCGGGCATCTTCCAACCACGTAATAGTTCAAACATTATAGATAGTGGGCGTACATATCTTTGGTGTTGAACATAAGCAGAATAGTTGTGTATACTTTCTAACACTTTGGGAACTAGCACTATCGATTCCTCATCGTCCTCACCTTTAAGCTCCAAATTCAAATAACGTACATTACTCCTATGATCGAGTTTTCCACTTCTCAATTGACATGTATACTCCTTGATATTGTTCACAAAGGAACAGATATTTTTTATATATTCTTCATCAAAGTCTTGGTCGATCCAATGGCTCAATGGTATAGACGGTGCAGAATACTTCCATTTACTCTCTTTACTTAATATCTGTACTGATCTTTGCAATGAATCACATCTATTCTCAAGGTATGTGCACTTATCTTTCATACCATTCATTTCATTTTGCAAAGATGTGTATTGACTTTTTAGATCTTTCATCTCGGCCAAAATTGCCGCCATTGTTGTTCCACCCTCAGAAATTTTGACATCATTATCACCCTGACTATCACCGCCTTCAACCCTACGCTTCTTTGTGGTATCAGCGCTCATTATATATGGTATGCTTTGCAATAGTAGCTGCAACAAACTGAGGAAATTAGGGGAAATGCTTTTACGAATAAATCGCCAAAAGGATTTATTAGTTTTTGTTTACATTTATTAGCGTGAATAGCGCCTCTTATCCGGGGCGTCAGTAAGCATCAAAGTATCGCCAATGAGTTCTCTAGATAGTACAAAGAAGCGTAGGGTAGCTACGGGCAGTGACGGTGGCGTTAATAGTGGTATAGTAGACGATGGAACAACAACAATGTCTACTATTTTAGCAAAATTAAATGATATGCAAAATGAAATGAATGGTAAAGGGTATGGAAGATAGACTATCTCACGTGGATGAATTAGAGAAGAAGTATAAACGTCAAGAGGAGGAGTGTAGTCTTCTCAAAGCAAATTGCAATGAGTTAAAGGAGAAGTGTACTAATCTTGACACAAGATGTGAATCATTGCAAAGATCTGTACAGATATTGAGTAAAGAGAGTAAATGGGAGTATTCTGCACCATATATACCCGATAGCCATTGGGAAAACCTCGGTTTTGATGAAGATTATATTAATCAAATGCAAAAGTTTTTGGCCGATATCAAGAGGTATACATGTCGATTGAGAAGTGGAAAATGTGGGCTATCTGCATTAGATTTCGGATTGGATGACGAAGCCCTACTGCAACACGATGATATTCTACTACCACACTGGAAAGAGCTAGCCAATGCACTACAGCTATGTAATGTGGATGGTATTCCTGAACTATCTATCACCAATATTCAACTGACAACCTCAGTTATTGATTTGTTAACACCTGCCTTGAAAGGAAAACAGATTGACGATTTTAGCTTGTACAATAATGACTTCGAGGATACACATAAGGGTATCGAGTTCGTTGCTGAATGCATCAAATCCAATAATGAACTTGAGAGGTTTTATTTGACTAGTAATCAAATTGACAACATGGTATATGCACATCACTTAATAGAAGCCATCATTAACAATCCTTCAATTGATGATATCCGTCTTGAAAATTGTTTACGGGGTGGGGTATTTAGTATAAATGGTTATGAAGCGGTACGTCCACTATTTGCAAGTGATAGAACGTGGGATCGACTCGACTTAGAAAACAACAACATTCAGACAAAGGGTGACACCGCCATACCAGACTACATTGCTAGCAATCCTCCACTCCAATCTCTGCTCTTGTCGGGGAATAAGCTGAATGATAATGATGCTATATTGATTGCTAGTTCTTTGAAAGGCAATAATACCAACTTGAAAAGTCTTCATATGCAAAATAACACTGGAATTACAGACATTGGCCGTAATGCTTTGATCAAAGCTATCTATGATCCGACAAGTCTCAACTCTATGTCAGATTGCAATCATGCATGTGTCATCTATATTGACGGGCATATGAAGAATGTCCCTCGTTGGGGCAGTAATGAAGGTGCCGGGAAACCACAAATTAAACGAAGTACGAAGATCTATCAACTATTATTTGAAAGGAATAAGGAGGGAAGCAATGTGCAGCACTTGAATGCGGAATTTGAGGACGACGAAGAGGACTCATTGAAACTAGTCCCCAAAGTATTGGAACGTGTTCACCTCAATTATGATTCCATGATTCAGAATGCCGAAGACGACGACTCTAACTCCGAAGAAGAGATCAATCCCAGTCCCTCATATCCACTATCAATCATGTTTGAGGTGTTACGTGGTTGGAAGATGCCAGAGCTATACGAAAAGCGGAGTTAGTAAATAATGCCACATGATGTGTCCTTTTTTGATATAACTTATACTAATCAGGTTATACACCAAACTATACCCTAACTAAGTTTAGTGTGATCTACTTTACCAATTATCCCAATAAAATATCTATACCGTTCTAGTCATCTGTCTAGGCTTGGCAACCTTCCTCCCCTCCTTAACCTTACTAACAGGACATATCATCTCCTTCCAAGATATAGGTTGCATTACACATCCACTACTTTCACATACAGCCTGTATAACACCCAACTCCGCCTCAGCAGTTGTTAATATATACTCCCTTTCACCATTGGCATGTATCCGTGCTAATATAACATCTCCGGGATGGATACATTCTTCAATACGTACTTCTAGTGAACTATTTGGTCTAATTTCATTCTGACGTAGTATGCCCGAGAATGGTTCGTGCAGTGGTATAATTGATGGTTGATTCGATGTTGTTGATGTATTTGTATTGGTGTTGTTAGTCTGCCGATTGTTATCGTCTTCTGGGACTATTGCAACTATATCAACTGAGGCTTGTGTAGGACGCATAACTCGAGTAACTCTTCCGACAATTAACATTCCCACCACTGGACATATCGATGTTGACGAGTTGTTCATATAGGATGATGATTGATTGAGTGACGATGATACCGACTTTTCTGATTGTACACTGATAATCCATTTATCTCCGTCATCCTCCATATCATTATCATCAACTACTTGATGTTTGGTTACACATAACTTTCCAAGAAGTGATGCATAGACACGACCTTGACGAAGATATGTTCCCTTGCCAGCTATTAAAGTTGTTTTGTTGCGTGAAGCAAGGCCAAGACGATCACCCGGTGTTACCGTAGCACCAATCTCGTGCCGTAGAGTTGGTAGTTGTGTAGTAGTAGTGGCCGCCATGAGATTAGAGTTGAGGAGTGTTAAGTGTTATTTTATTTACTTAGTGATAACCGTTTACACTGGATTCCCCCTAAGAAATTTTTTTGAGGCATTTTGCGAGAGAATGTTGAGTTGATGGCAATCAGCCAGCCTCCCGCAAGCCGCCTTCTACTTCAATTATATGATCAATTAAGGGCCTAACGTCTACTACTACTTATACTTACTTAGATCGGAGCTCATAAAATTATCGAGAAACAATACACAAATACATATCTCTTTTGCAACTTATTATGTGCACCTAATTTGTGATACGGTATAGTTACCTATTTGGCTACAGTCTATATCACCATACACCGAATTATTTGAAACGGTATATTATTTAATTGCAGTTACATCACTGCAATAGCGAAGATCTTGGCGTTAGACAATTGTCCTCTGTCCTCTGATATCTATCTGGTTAATACTTGCACATCATGTGGACATCATCATCGTCTACAAAAGAGAATCAAAAAGGTAATACACGAAGTTATAACTACAGACGGCGGATAGTTATCATCTTTTGCATATTGATATCTGTATCGTTCCTCATATGGCAACTTTTTGCAAAACTATCATCATTATCTATCGATAGTAGTATCAGTGACAAAGTTGGATCAATGTCCAGGAATCAACCAATACAAAATATCGAGTATGGCGTGCAGTCTACTACACCGCTAGTTATGATACATTCGAAGTTAGATGACAAGTTACACAAACGATTTTTAGAAGAGCACCTATACTCATGCACTGAAGATGAAGTAAACAGCATACCCGAACTTGATAATCGTGTTAAAGAGCCAGTGTATGTATACGAGGGATATTATCACAGCATGCCAACCAATAAGAAAATACATTCACTTAATCCCAACCCATTGATTGGTAAAGATTTTGACAAACCACCTGCTGATCAATTTACTCGAGCATTCTATGATGCATTCCGGTATATAAACAGAGATATATTTGATACATTAAAACACAACTTATTAGCTCAATCATCATATAATACAACAAAGCAAGAAGATGTATGTTACATACTTGCAAAGTGGATAGAAATGGACAAACATTTTGGAGATTTGTCAATACAAATACACTATGGAAAGGGTAATGAACAGAAGTTAATATCAGGAGCCGCATGGCATACCGATGCAGAGAACTCGTTATTACATTTAGCAGTTACATTAAGAGGTAGTAGAGTATTACATTCGAAACGGATACAATCACATTCAAATACCACCCAACTACGCCAACCACTGAAGAGTCAAGTACCAGCAGAGATATTAGAACAACAAAATCCAGGAGATGTGTACCTATCATCATCTACATTAATGAGACATGCACCACAATTCTTTGATACTAATTACAATACACGAGTCATAGCTATACATGCACGTATATTATATACATCGGAAGAAGTTGATCATTTCCGAAGAGTACGAACTAAACATGGTTGGAACAAGTTGACACATACTTTGGCTAATACTCTTGCTCGTGCTAATTTACAAATGCCAAGTTTGGAACAAGTTGATAATCGTTTGTTGCTAATGGACTAAGCCTAAAAAGCCAATTCTAACTTCCCATTCTTTTCTCAGTAGGGCAGAGAGAACATACGCTAAGGGTAAACAGTAAACACTTCTATACTTTGAGGAAGCAACATTTTTATTTCTTATGTTTACCAGAGTAATGTCTAACCTTCTTCTTAGTATATGATCTCAACAGAAGTGCCATAGTAGCGAACACAATGATGCTAAGCTTCAATTTCAATGGTGTCCTCATCCGTCCACTTCCTCCACTATTAGCAACAGCTACCACACCATCATTCGTTAACTTAAGCCTAGTCGGCTTACCAATCCAATACATTTCATGCAAATGTTTGTATATCTCTTCTTCGTTTGGCGTTTCTTCTATCCAACAGTTTGGGCAGGAATGCAAATTTGGCCATCTTGCTTGTTGTGATTCCCATTGACTTGGGGCGTCTTCTTTCTTTGTCTTTAGGTCTAATCGTTCACCCAATAACCGAGTATTGACATCGCTGTGTGTCTCCCATAGCCACAATGGTAATTGTTGCCAATCTTCTACAGATGATGATGGTTCCTCAGATAGACGATGGCATCCGTCAAACTATGGAATTGAATTAGGTATGGCATGAGAGGGTGGATGAGATGTGAAAGTATACTGAACAGATTTAGTGACTTCCACATACAACAACTTACCGCACACGTATCATACATCGATAGAAAGTTCATACGACATACATCACATTGGAAGAAGTGATCAATATCTAGTAAAGAGAGGACGGTTGATGAGAGGTGAGAAGTCAATAAATACAAAAGATACAGATGATATGCACAAAAATATACAACAACAAACTTACAATTTCTTAAAGTTTCACTAGCATAACGGGTAGCAATTAAATCATCTAAACTACCATGATGATGATGTTTATTATATTCAACAACACCAACACTCATTATATGGAATAATTGCCACAAGCCACTGGAAGATGTGCGTTTCATAGTTTTATGCGATGAAAGAGAGAGGGTTGAAACTTCTATTAGTACATGTGATTTGCAAAGTCAAACTGAGGCCAAATAAAGCATTCATATCAAGACATCATATCATGATAAAACAATACAAACGCGAACTTTCCAGGTATACCCCATCGCGTTATCTCCATAGGTACACGTCTTCCATTTCCAACTTGATTCATCATCCTTCTTACTAGTATAAGATTGTACCAACTTATCTAATTCATATTGTCCACTAATAGCCATTGTCCAATTATCTAATATACCATTAATAATACTATGTATCCGTTTCATTTGAATTGGTAATGTATTACTTAATAATACTAACCATTGATGAAATGTATTTTGTTTCTCCGATGATAGTGATCCATTCTCGATGTAGATTGCATGTGATAATGCAAATTCGAATGATAATGATGCATCATACCATGCATCGTGTATATCATGTTCTTGGAATGGTATAATTCTTGCTGCTACCTTGTTCTCTTGTTTATTATCAGTCTTGTTTGCCTTTGCCTCTTTACGTTCTGATGGAAAAGTTTTACCCCTCTTCTTCTCCTCTAAATCACCACCACTATTACTAAATCCTAAATCTTGTAATACACTATCAACATTGTTACCAGTACCTTTACCTGTAATAATATCAAATGAATCCTTTTTAAATAGTTTAATAGTAGGATAACTGCGTATTTCTTGATCTTTACATAATTGTTTATGTGCTACACAACTAATTGCATAGAATTTAATAGTTGGTTGGATGGATGTTACTTCATTAGATAACTTTTTATATTTTGGTGCGTAGTGTTGACAGTGTGGACACCTATATTGTTGTTTGGGTGTTGCAATGTTAGAGTATATGAGTGCACAACACAATACTAAAATAATAGTAGACGTACCAAGGGGCATAAAACTCAACAACTCGAGGAGGAGCAACATAATCATCATCATTAGCAGAACTCTGTTCATATAAAAACTTTGGATGTAATGCAAGCTCTTTTTCAGTAGTTGTTGTACCGATTAAATGTTCAATTACCGCTGATAGTGTATCGTTGTTATCGATAGAAGACGAGGCAGAGTTGTCATCGTTATTTTCAATGTGGTATAGATATTTGTGACCTCCGCCCATTATTGAATCTATTGCCTATCATTTATATAGTGTTTATACGATATAATATGTGAGCTTTATGATATATCAATGGATATACCAACGCAAACACATATCAAAAGGCCAGTCAAAATTGCAAACTCAAATCTCAAAATCTCACAACCTCTTACCAAGTAAAGTGCACCTAAAACAGCCAAAACAAATAAACCAAAGATTGCACCAATGAAATAATTATTATCAAATAACTGTCTCTTGATACTAGGAGCTCGTTTTGTACGAGGAGATGAGGGCATCGGCGAGGTCTACCTAGGTATGTTTAGCAAACAACAAACTAACAGCAATAAAATAAAGGGCCGGGCAAAGGGCGGTGGTGCATGAAAATTAATGTCGTTACCGAAAACTCGCTCGAACATAGAGCAACTCAAATCATGGCGAATTTTGCCGTCCCCCTACTACGGCTCAAACTCTAAGGCGCGCGCTTATTAATAGAGTAATATAATTTTGCAATTATTAGTAATATATCGCCGGTTATTAGGGCGGCGAGAGCGGCGGTCGACTCAAAGACAAGAATGATGATGAGGACTATTAAAATCATCATGCTGTTAGTTTTACTAACCATTGCAATCAACTCTGTATTCGCCCAGTCAATGAACAACAAAAACAATACAGCTACAAATGACGAAATTAACATATCAGCAAGTCAAGTAATAGACAATGATAATGAAGATTTAGACACATTAATGGAATTTGATGACATTATCGAACCTACCAATGAACAACTACCCTCTGCAACAACTACTACCTCATCACCACAACCAACATTATCATCATCAAATATACCATCAACTAATAATCCTACAATGTCACCAAGTACATCTACTCCAACAGCACAACCAACAATAAGCCATGCTCCCTCAAATTCACCAACAATCTCATCATCACCTTCTAATTCACCAACTTTCACTTCACAACCAACAACTAATCCCTCTACCACACCAACATACACACCAACAATCTCACATTCACCATCATCATCACCTACAATCTCCCTATTTCCATCATTTCTACCATCAAGTAGTCCTACGTATAGTCCTATAATTGCACCATCAAGTATGCCAAGTTTAGTATTGAGTGTAGAGAAGGGTGGTGTTTATATACAACGGTTATTGATTGGTAGTGCTAGGAGTTTAACGCTTGGTACGTATTGTTTTGTATTTGTTGTTTTGTTTTGTGTGTGTTTGTGTTGTTGTGTGGGGCTTTATTGTTTGGGTGCGTTGTTTATTTTGTGTATATTGTTTGTACTTTATGTGTGGAGTTTGTTTGTGAGGTTTAGGATTGTTTGAGAATCATTTGTGTGGCTTTGTTGGGTCGGTTTCTTGATAAGGGCTTAAGTTTGGGATTATTGTACCTTATGAGCTCAATGGTATTGATCAGGGGATTGGGTTACTGTGTTTTTGTTGACCTTTAATTGAGAGCTTGAGTCTAAGAGATGTAGATCTTATGCTCCGTCATATGACTAAGCTTCTTTCTAACCACTTCCTCTGTTCTTCATCTCCATCCTTCCATAAACAGACGAGGTGGCAAGATTTCAATTAGTATATGAAAAGTATACAAAAAACTTTGGTTATAAAACAACACAAGTTGAAGGTATATGTAACGTATTATCACAACAAATTGGTATTAATCAAGTTATTATTGGTAGTGATAGTTCAAGTTCTACACAATGGATGAATAATATTAATGCTGCTAGAAATAGTAATGGTGATGGAAAGAGGAGGAGACGGAATAGTTCCAAGCGAGATAATGGCGCACCTTGGAATGATAGAGAGCTACGACAAGAAGAATTGTTAGGACCACAATTGCCATTACAAGAAAAACAACCATTGCGTGGCTATCCATTAACACTACGTTTCTCTATCCAATATTCAACACGAATAGGTATATACGACATATCGACCTACAATCAATTATTCACTGAGTATGTAAATTCCAATCTAAACAAGGTCGTACAAGACTTGACATTACTCAACTTACCAGTAGTAAATGCCGAGGCTGTCTTGTTATTAAAAGATCGTAGTCCAACGAATAAACCAACATCTAAATCACCATCAAGTAAGCCAACTCTTTATTCAACATCCATTCCAACTTTGGGATCAACATCGATATTACCAACATCAGTACCAAGCGACGTGCCATTAGATTGGGATGAGAATTTTAATATGGTAACAGAAAAGGTAACAAACAATTCCTTCGTCTTGGGATTGAGCTTAGGATTGGCAGGAGCATTCATGATATCAGCCTTGGGATTATTATGGTATAAAAAGGTAGAGAAGCATCATAATAGGAGAGGTAGTAGTGATAGTGAACGTAGTGGTGCCTTTCCAAGTAGTGGGGATAGAGGACGACGACGAGGAGGAGGACGGCCATTATCACCTACTCAACAATTGGTACGATCATTATCTCCTCAGAATCTAATGCGGACACTAAGTCCACATAGTATTGGATATGGATTACCATACTTTAATCATCCTTCTTCTACTCGAGGAGATGGTGGTAGTAGTGTGAGTGGTAGATCTAAGGGTACAATCGACTTGACACCAGTCGAAGATACAAGTCCTACCGAAACTGCAGAGATTAGTCCTGAAGAATTGGCATGTGCGGGGTTTGTATCATCCCCTCGATTCATGACATCACCTCGTCATAATAGTGGAGAAGCTGCTACAACTATTGAAGCGGCACAACAACAGCAATTACACACCCAAACAAGTTTAAGTCCATTACAACGAGAAGATATTGAATACTTGACAAGTCCGCCAAGGCAATCGGCGGAGAAACGGTCAAGTCCACCTCGATTCTTCAGTTCGTTGGCATTCTCTTCAGGTAATGGTACTATTCATTCAAGTTCAACAACGACGGGAAGTCCAGGAGACTCACCAATGGTTGGTACTATGAGTCAGATTGAACGTCATCATTTGTGGCAGCAACAGCAGCAACAATATCAACTTCAGTTACAGCAGCAAGCTCGGTATGTTGATATTGAAAATGGCCATGACGAGGGCCGTCAGGATACTACTGAACAACAACGAGGTGATAAACAACTACATGTCGAAGTTAATCATCCACCACCGCCTCCCGAGGCAATTATATCACCATATGATACACCCTACGCTGAAGAAATGAGGAAGAAGATGTATGAACTGAATCCATCCACATCACTCTCTCCAACTGATACTGAACAGAGTGATAATTATAAGAATCTCTTCTCGTTGAATTATGATTCAGATGCGGGGTCATTGTCACCTGGTCCAAATGCACGTCGGGCGTCGTTGGCTAGTATGCCAAGTGATCGACATTGGTTTAGCAAGGTGGGATCAGAGTCGTCATTACCCGCATCACCTTCTCAACAGACTCCTCACCAGACACCACAACAGCCTCCACGGGAGACACCCAACTCTATGCCAAGTGGTGGACATTGGTATCGACCACCAACAGCAGAAGGAGGCTCATCATTACAATCAACACCTCAACGTTCACCACAACGGTCACCTCAACGATCACCTCCACCATCCCAACATCATCCACAAGCTAACAACTCACCACAATATCTGGGTAGTATATCAAGATCAAGTATGCAACATCGATCGGCCATGTTCCCACTAGCCGAATATGAAATCAATAATATGATACACAATGGATCATTCAGCTCCCAAGACGATGACGTTGTTTCTATACCAGAAGATAATCGATCACATCATACACATCACACTGCCGAATCAATCTTCGATGGTGCCCTAGATCATGATAGTCATGATGAGTTGGATAATTATAAGAATCAAGATGTAGAAGTATTTAGATCGGCTATTGAAGAGAGTGTAGATGGCGTTGAGGGTATGTTAAGCCTTGCCATGACACGTGCATTGACTTCACCAGATGCATCATTTGAGTTGCCTTGGGCAGAGTATGTAACTTTGCAAACGACGAACCGACTTCCCGTTGTTGATGATAATAAGAACATTATCGAGGCATGCTGTTTGTGTGAAACGTATGATTGGTTGAAGAGGCACGAGAGGAGTAGTATGGATTCTATGTGAGTATATCATATATTAGATGGGATTGTCTCATTGATTTCACTTGTCTTGTACTCTAAACCAAACCTTCACATATCCTTCTGCTTATTATGTACAGGAACGAGTACTTCCAAGACATACTAAACAGACTAGTAACGACAGTCATTATCGGTATGATGCCTCCTCTTCAAGGAGCAAGCCTTGTATATAACATTGCTACTATTCTCGGCTTGGACTTATTACAAGAACTGCCTCAAAAAACATTGATTGTTACGGGTATGAGGAAGACGAATGATCTAATTCGAGGACATGACTTCCTTGTTACCGCATTCACTCCATTTGGTGAGATTGAGGAGGCTGCTATTGCACCAAGCAATAGAGGATTTGGTAAGTCAGCTTAAGTATGAAGTCTATCCATTCGGTTCATCAAGTGCTCACATCTTATGTACTCTCACTAATCATCTACTGTGCAGGCTTTGTTCGATTCATTGATTCAGAAGGAGTAAAGCATGCACTCAAAAAGTATAGAGAGTTTGAAATAGAGATACAAGATGTAAGCATAGCTATCAAGGTAGTCAAAGCGGAAAGGCATTGATAATGGGGTGTAAAGAAAGTGGATACATAAAGGAACCATAGAGCTGGGCACTTTGGAGGTGTCCAGTTTATTTAGCTAGTAAGAAAGAAGAAGTGAGCCACATTAGATGGCCAGATATATGTACAGATTAAAGTCAAAACTAAAGTATTACTGAGTAACTTACTCCCTCTAATCTAGTATGATTATATCCTAACTGCACAACCCGTCAAACTGATAACCAATCAAGCACACCTAGCATAGCAACCATGTTCATCTTTAGCCTCACTATACTCGGCAACAATCTGTTTCATATCCTCCTTTGCCTTTATCTTTTCCTCTGCCTCTTTTGTTATCGTCTGCTTATCAAGCATCTGCTTAATATCGTTCGTCTGGTCTTCCAACATAGACCGGATCTCCTTCTTCTGGTCATCTAACATTTGCCTAATAGTAATAGCTGTTAACTTAGCCTTGGATTCAATATTTGACTTCTCCGACACTTGCTTGGATACGTCAACTTCTTGTTTTGTACCTTGAACCCCTCGCTTCTGTACTTCCATTACTCCAATGATGTCGACTGTCTTGGATAGTTGTAAGTAGAACACTTGCCTTTGAGTAGAAGACAAGAGATTCTTTTTCACCAACACGTTAAGGAGACAAGATAGACCGACAACTGAGGCTTTACAGAAAGTGTAATACATATCCATTTCCGTATCTCCAATCCTCTCTTTACACTCGTCGAGGATAACATTTGTGTCTACCTCCGGCGGTAGCATCTTAATGTACTCCTTAACAAAGTGGATAGGCAAGGGAGTGGCCAGGCGATAGTCCAAAGCAAATAGTATCTCCTCCTCAGTCTCAATGATATCTGGTTTAGCATAACACCCCTTACAAATCTTAACCAATGTATCGACAGTTAACTCTGTCGTTTCATAAAGCTTGACAGAGATGTAGAATGATACGATGGCTGATAGTTGAAACAAATATTTGTCTTGCAGTGCTTGACGAGACTTGCCTTTACCACTGCTTAAATACCGATCAAAGAAGGATATGGCAAATGATGCTGTTTCGGGTGAGAGTTTGAGCTTCTTCTGAAGTTGTTGGCACCAAGTAACCATGGCGGTGCGGGAGCTCACATTGACGGAGTTGTTGTAACTGAATTGCAAGTAGTTGATACATGTAGAGACCTCGTCTTCTTGTCCACGCATAGCCTGGATACATGAAAGAGTATCATCATGGTGATGGGTATAATCATTATCGATAGTAGTAGTAGGCATCATATCAAACCAAGAAGTTCATTATCTCGTCGTTCACTATTCATTCAATCTCATACTCAGGTCAATGTTTGATAATCCTTTTTCAGATTTATGAGGGTATGGCGAGACATCACATACCTTGCTATGCACGACACCATCTTCTGGCAGAAGTTGCCTATATATCGAGAAGCACCTACATTTGCAAAGATGAGAAGCCGCTGTGCATTTTCCGGCACTTTCTTCTCTTGGTCTTGAAATTGAAATGTGCACGGCTCATCAGGATACTGGTGAACGATTGACTAAATATCCCTTCTCCGTCCATAAATATCTCCACCTCCTAATACATATCAGATCATCATGCCAAGAGGATATCTCAAGCATAACCAAGGTGCTAACACTAGCAAAAAGCAGGCTCGTGGTGGGTCAAGTCGTCGGAAGAATAAGGATACCAATAATAAGAAGAATTTCAAGGCCAAGTCTTTAGATCTACATTCTCGGACTCAGAGTAGTCGTCATACAACCATCATTGATGATTTTACACTCCCTCCAATTGCATCTACTCAGCAAGAAAAGAAGGATATAGATGTAGGTGAATGCTCCATTTGTTTCAACTCGGCGCCGCTAATCTCCCTCTCGAAGAAGTGCCACTGGCATGATGCGGCTTGTAAGCAATGCCTTCGTAAGCTCCATGTTACCAATACCAAGCCACAGTCATATCCTCTTGAGTGTTATCATCCTTGTTGTAATCAGACTGTCCAAGTGGCACAGTTGAAGAAGCATAACATCTTCAATTCAGCCGAAGAAGTGCAACGTCATCATGAACTGCTCGTCCTGGCCAAGATTAGGAAGAGTGGAGGAGAACTTCGTACAGTACGTTGTTATAAGTGTAATGCCCCACGAGGTGTCAGAGTTGACACAACCGGTGATACCGATCACACCTATAGCTGTATCAATCTTGATTGTGCCGCACGATACCTTGTGTCGCCATACTACGCAACTCTTCGAGCCATTGAAAACTTGGGAAGAGATTCGATTGGCGAGAATGAAGGATGGAGGCACTGCCCCCAGTGCAATATCTTGATATCCAAGGGTGAGGGATGTAGTCATATGGAATGTGCAAATTGTTATCATCATTTTGATTGGGACGAGTGCCGTAGGAAGACGACTCCTCACGCCATTGTTCCCGATGATGAAATCTATTTATGGTGGTAATAGCAGGGGTATGCAATAATACCCCGCTGAGTAAACAAATGTCGCCCTAACTTTAGACTGTACTTTTACTTATCCACGCTAGTTTCTCAAACATCCTCATACTCATGTGTTGTTTCTTATCATCATGTCTACCCCCGTTCAAAAAAGTGCATATCTTATGCATAATTTCCCCCTCCTCGAGAAACAGCCTGTATAGGCTGATAAAACCCCTTAAATGCCCCCTATTAACACCACCACACATACAAATAATAACACCCCTTATCCAACTATTCCTTAGGCAGTGACATACTTTGTAGCCTCACGCTCGAATGCACCCTCAACCTGAACCAATCCCTCCACAAAGGGATGACCAACACCACACCCCTTCAAAGCACTTAAATACTTCTCAACATCCTTCCTACCCAAATGTTGCGAGCAGCATACCATATTAACCAACGTATCAGCATCATTAATTCCCTCATATTCATCAATTGCCTCCTTCAAGTTACTCTCGGCTGCCTCATACTTTCCACCTACCATATTCGCCACGGCCAAATAATTTAATAACATTAATGATGGACCATATTGTTCACTTAATCCCATTAACATATGTACAGCATCATCAGCCTTAGAACGTCCCGTGGCAATTGCCAATTGCACCGCAGCCAATTGTGCTAAAATTGAATCCTCATCAGCTTGCTTTAATAAATTTAATGCATCGTTTGCTAAATCTAAGCGATCAATCTTGATATATATTTGAATACACATACTTAGGTGTTCCATTGTTAACCCTAAGTGTACACATTGTAATGCATCTTTTAATTGATTCGCGGCTAAGAAGATATGACAGGCAGTCAATTGCAATGAGGTGTTACCACTTGCCTCACTGGATGTGATTAATACTTTTAAATTATCAAGTACTGCATTACGTGCCTCGCCTGGAGCGCTTGATAGATAATTAGCATGTAATGCTAATGCTTGCATTGCTAAACTACTTGAATTGCCACCAGCATCAGCCATTACCTTATCATATTGTCCAAGGGCTAGTTGACAACGTAACATCATTTCTTCACGTTCACTTTTTAAGTGAGATGGCATTGGTCGACGTGCTGCCGCACGACCTTCATCGAGGGCTAGGGTGTAGTGTCCGAGCCAATATTGTGCTCGGAGGGTGTATAGTTCATCTGGTTCTGCCATTGTTGTTTAGTAATATTGAGGATAGTATACCTCTAGAGAAGGCCGATATAACTTTGTGTTCGTTAACTGAAATCTCAGCAAATTAAGGATACCTTTTCAATGGTATCCTTAGCAAACTTAGCGCTTGAGGGTGGTTAGTAGTGAACGTTTAGCAGACGACGTGGTTAGGATTGACGACAGGAGATAGGAGGACGTAATAATACACAGTAGAGTATATATTGTATCAATTTTTCAATGCTAAAGTTGTGAAACTTATCATCTAAAAGGCAAACTTCACAATCAACAAAGTATTTTTTGCAAAGTAGTCAGTACTTGTTTTTCGATATATAGAGAGAGCTGCATATATAGTATGAGTTCTGATAGTACAAAGAAGCGTAGGATAGCCGACGACGATGATAATGGCGTAGGCAGTGATGGATCGTCGACGGCTGCAATCATTGCAAAAATGAAAGAGCATATGATATGTATGCAAAATAAAATGGATGGTATGGAAAGTAGATTATCTCATATGGATGAATTAGAGAGTAGATCAGTGCATATGCAACATGAATTAGATCATTTACAAAAGAAATGTGTACGTCTCGAGGATAAATGTGATTCTTTAGTGAGGGGTATGAGGTATTGATAAAGGAGAACGATTGGGAGTATTCTGCTCCTCCAATACCCACAAGCCATTGGACTGGCCTTGGTTTTGACGAAGTATACATTGAATGTATGGAGGATTTAGTGGATGAAATTAGAAAAAAGACAAGCACAATAAGGGAAGAAGGAGGGTATATGGATTATATCACATTGGGTGTAGAATCCCCAGGTAACGATGATGACACTGTTACATTTTTACTCTACGATAATGGACTCCTCCCACACTGGAAAGAACTGGCAACAGCTTTGCAACTTTGTCAAAGCAACAATATTGATTTTACAATACAAAATGTTCAGCTGACGCCTTCAGTCACTGATGTGTTGATACCAGCCTTCAAAGGAAAGCTTAAGGAGTTGTTCCTAGACAATAATGAGTTTGCTGATAGCCGCGAGGGTATCGAATTTATACTTACATGCATGGAAATCAACCATCAGATGAAGGAATTTTACTTGTCAAACAATCAGCTTGGGGGTATGGAAAATGCACTTTCAGTGCTTGATGCCATTATTCGCCATCCTTCTATTGAACGGGTTCGTCTTGAGAACTGCCTTGGTGGGGATATTAATGGTTATGATGCACTATGCTATCTCCTGGCTAGTGGCAAAAGCTTTGAATTTGAATGTATTGACATTGAGAGAAACAACATCCATACAATGGGCGGAACTGCAATACCTGACTACATTGCTAGGAATCCTCCGCTCAGGACTCTATTATTGTCAGATAATAAGCTCAATGATGAGGATGCTACATTCATTGCTCGAGCATTGAAACAGAATACCAATCTGAAAAACATCTATTTATATGGCAATGATATAACAAACATTGGAAAGGAGGCATTGTCTAAAGCTATGTATGACCCAACAAGTCTAAACACTGTCTACGACTGTAACCACACTTGTCAGATTGTGCTTGATGTGATTGTTAGAAAAGATCTTCCTGATTGGTGTAGGAATGCTGGTTATACAGATCCAAAAACTATACGGTGTATGAAGATGCATTACATTTTATCTTTACGGCATAGAGAGGGGAGTAATGTACAACATTTGAATACAGAGTTTGATGAGGATGAAGATGGGGATGATACTTCTTTGTCTCTGAAGATCGTACCCAAAGTATTGGAGGCGGTTTCTAAACATTCCAAAAACGAACACCATGATTGTCGTCCTCCATTGTCAATCATGTATGAGATCTTACGAGGTTGGAAGATGCCAGAGTTGTATGGAAACAGGTGAATAAACAGGAGTAGGACTTGTGAAAGATGAGTATAAATCAAGCGTATTAGTTGAAAAGATGATACTAAACTGAGACGACATAGTAATGATTAGACTATTAAAACAATGAAAGCATATACTACTACATTAGATGCATCACCAGCTTCAAGGTACGGAGTCGACCAGACGGCGCCGGCTATACAATGATTATTACAAGTGGAATATTCATGGGAATCCATTACCGTTGAAGGCAGTAGCTACTTTGATGAACTGCCTATTACATGCTTATCTCTCATATCACCACCATATATATAGTTATTGACTATATATCTCATTATGAATATAGTTAATACGGTCATGATATCGTCTAAATCAACTTTAAGATAAAACATAGCTTTATTAGTTTATAGTTAGATATACATCAACATATAACATATCATGTCAATGTTTAAGACATCACGGACAAGACTATGTCTACTATTTGTAATCGTTAATGTATATTCAATTCGAGTGATACACCTAATGGCAACACATTCAAATTATGGTAGCAATAGAGATGCCCTCGGTCTTGGTCCCACACCTTTGTCTTCCGATGATAATGATGATCAAGCACCATTAGATGAGCATAAGATACAACAATTACGCCGTCGTCAAGTTGAAGAAGTAGTTGATGAAGAAGAAAGAGAAGCAGTAAATAACGATAAATCTCCATACAATAAACCAGCAGGCTGGTACAACTATGGTTATTACAGAACACGTCATTACTTTCAATGTAGTGATAATGATATAACAAGGCCACTACCGACAAAAGAAGATTGGATGATATTGCAAAAGGCATATGTCCAATATCTTGGTAAGAATATTGCCAACTTTGATGATACGATATCACCATCTGAAGGGTATAATATTGGTGATGACGAACATAGCAAACTTCCACCATACTATGCCGAATTCAAGAATGGAAGACGTGGTTTATTTGCAACGAGGGACATTCGAGCTGGCGAGCTTGTCAATAATGATAATAAAGGGGCAGTTCAATTCCCAAGTTCACATACCTGGCGTATGTTAGTGTTCAATTTACCCACAAAAGAATTGGCATGTGAAGTTATAAATTCAAGTTGGGTACAAAGAAGACGAGGGTTCAAACCATATCATCTATTCTCATCGGCTAATATATCAATGCTAATGAATACTGGTACTGAAAAGACTATTAATGTAAATCGAGAAGATGAATACTCTCCTAGAATGGTAGCTATGAGAGATATAAATAAGGGCGAAGAGATCTTACGAGATGTCAATGAAGAACGAGTATATGCACATTATCGCGACGAATATGATACCGTATGGGATCACGTTGGATTGGGAGAAGAAGAGGATATAGTTTTGAGTATGGAAGAAGCAGGAGAAGAAGAAAGGAAAGAAGGGATATCATTTACTGCTGCTTTTGCAATTGGAATATTGAATGAGATCTTTCTCTTTGGTTGTCAGTTATTCCTTGTTTACAAGTTGTTGCAATGGCTGGGAGTTGACGAGAAGTCGAATGGGTTGTGAAGATGTGTTTGATGTTTTGTAAAGAGAGAAGAAACGAGATACAATTGTATCGGACGAAGTATATCTCAGCTTAGTTTATGTCAACATAGAGAATCATGCAAAGACTGATTGAGATTCTTTTTTAGGCGAACTTCGTTTGATTTTATCAATAATGGATTGTGTTTGGCCAATCTTTCTCTTCTTGCTTTCACTACCAGGTTCAGTAGCATCTGCATCTCTCTTAGTTGGAGTCGATTGAGACTCGGTACTCTTCTCTTTGTTATCAACCTTCATCATAATCTCTCTGAACTTGAGGCAATTGTGATCTGTCTCTCTAGTCCTAGTCGTCGAGTTTTTTTTTTTAGTCTCGAGCCTCTTCAAAAAACACACGACATTGACTCAAAGTCGGCGAGTCGGATGACTCAAAGTCGGCGAGTTGGAGAGAATACCGAATAACATCATCATGAGAACTGGATGTTACAAATACGATCGACTTCAACAGAAGCGAGAGGAGTTCAAAAGCATTGATCAAGACCATGAAGTAGGAGAGAAGCTAAAGGAAATCAAGAGTGAGTAGTCCTCGAGCTTGTGTTCCTACTTATGAATAATTTACTCCTAACAACTTCGCTACATACATCTCCTACTTCTAGGAAAGATTGCTGACTTCGAGAATAGTGAGAATTGGGCTGCTCATTGTGATCGGTTGAATGATATGTTCATGACGCCGTTTCTAGAGAAGAAGGAAGAGCCGTCTAGAATGAAAAAGAAGAAGAAGAAGAAGAAGAAGCAGAAGACAACCGATGGATCAGCAGAGACAGGCACTACGAGAATACCAAAGAAGAGCTTATTGAAATCAGTCACATGGTAACCATCTCTATGCAAATGCAATAGAAATAGAAGAGAGAGAGACAGATCACAGAGACAGAGGAGAGAGTGAGAGCTGAGAGAGTCGAGATCGACACCTTGACCTTGATATCTTTTGCTCTGACTGGCATCAGGACGGTATAAACACTAATAAAATAACAACTAACGAGTTTCCCCCTCTTGGTCTTTTCTTATATCAATATACACCGTAGCAGCTCAGGTGCTCTGTATTGTACAAAGCAACTTTTTTGACATATGACTTTTCTTACATCTCAAATTTACTTCTCAACAAGAAGACTGTGTAGAAGGCGTATGTACATATCAGCTCTAGGCAATAGGAGGAGGTCAAGATGTTTATACCAAGCAAGGACATAACTACCAAGATAGGCCATCATTAGATGGACTAAATATTGTTTTTGCAATAGATTTGATTTGTAGATTAGCTATACTATCTACTTTGCAAGAGATATAGCAACGAACAATACACAAGATATGGGCATAACAGGGCATAACAATGAGATCAACAAACAACAACAATAGAAAGGTACTATCATTAGATAGACTAAATACATTCCTACTATTGCTAACAATATTTAGCTTTTATTCGGCGGTATGGATGTTTCAATTAGCTCATCCTTCTCCATCGTACAATCATCAGTTAGCTTTGAAACATCATTTAGAAGATAGGCCCACTTCTTCTTCGTCAACAATTGGTGTAGGCAACAACAATAAAGAGCGTGAAGATATAGATAATGGAGCTCGTGATACATTGCAACAAAAGGTAGACAACAATTATAACGATCGCGATGATATAGATAAAGAGCATAATGATGATATTGTAGATAATGAAACTCTAGATAAGTTGTTTGCACAAGAAGATGGCACCCGAGAAGTCTCGGATATTATATCTAACACTCTTGATACATTGCAAAAGAAGCATCCACAATATCAAGAAACACCAAAGGAAGAACAACTTGCATTAAAAGATGAGGTATTAAAACATCTACTTAAAATGAAAGAACGTCGTGCCAAACAATTGCAATTAATATCACCATCCAATAAACCACCAGATTGGCAATCCTATGGTTTTTATAAAACAAGACATTACTTCCAATGTAAAGAACATGCACACAAGTTAAACAAACCATTACCAACAATAGACTATTGGAATGAATTAAAGGATGCATATAGAAAGTATGTTGATGTTACTATAGAATTTGATGAGTCAGTTTCGCCGATAGATGGGTATAACTTTGATGGGGAGGGTAATCCGCAACCTTATCATGCTGATCAGGGTAAAAGAGGAAGAGGTTTGTTTGCTTCTAGAGATATAAAGCAAGGCGAGCTTGTTCATGATGTGAGTTGTGTGGATATATGAGTATGAACATATGATATGCACACATGATATGCACATCTCACCCCTACTCTCATCTCTTCTCCTCCACAGGGTACTAAAAGTGATTATCTCTTCAAATCCAAAGAAGAATGGTTACGATTGGTATACAATCTACCAAGAGAAATGGCATGTGATTTAATAGACTGGAGTTGGACTGCCCAAGATTCCAAGGGTGGTCCATTTAAACTATTCTCGGCAATTAATATATCGATATTGATGAATGGTAGTGATGAGAATGAACAGAATGTTAACCCTCCAAATGAATATACATCTAAAATGTATGCTTTACGTGATATAAAGAAGGGAGAGGAGCTTCTGGTAAGTAGACCGTATTGACTATCATGTGCTTTTGCAAACACATATACTAACAAAAGTTACTATCTCCTCTCTCATCATCATCATAAACCATGATAACATGCATCTTCCAGTTTGACTATGATATTTACGAAACAGCATGGGATGAAGTTGACTTAGATGATGACGATGAAGATTTATATGATGATGATGACAACGAATGGGCAATTGATGACAAGTTACAAGAAGAAGACAAGATTAAGATAGAAGCGGTTGAGAATAGAGGAGAAATCATGTTGGAGGCTGTACCAGTTAGACTGATAAGAGGACGTTCCAAATTCCAGTGATATATGATGGTGCCAATTGGGATTTATACAATACATTTATCATTATCATCTCTACACAACATATCGGTTGGTAGTAACGATCAGTTCTCGAACTTTCAATCTGCATCTTCTCTTGAGCACAATTCCTTGCCTAGAATCCCCTCACATTCTGCGAGGCAAGAGCCAATATCAGAACATCCACCACGACGGCTGCAACATTCTCGAGGGTCACTTCATTTCCTCTCCTGCCATGCCACATACACTGTGGAAGACTTAGACAAAAAAATTTAAATCTGTTAGATTTCTGGAGAGTACATCCATAGCCATAATTGTAGTAACTTTCAAGATATTCCTCGGGGTTCATTGCAACAACTCCCTCTCTTCCTCCTTTCCAATCACACCGGCGCGATAATCGATTGCAAGACCTTCAACTTAATCCTTCACAATCATCAGAGTCTTCAGCATACATGTAGTAATCCAATACGTCGTCGTAGGTAGCAAGGAGATCCTTCTGATCCCTCTTCTCCATGACTTCAACGAAGGAGTTAAACTCTTCTTGGACATCTTGTGCAATGCCACGAAGACGAAGAGCGGGGGATGACTCGGCTATTGAAATGATGACGGTGAGAAATGTAGTAGAGGTAAGGCAAGATAAGAGGTGAGAAGGGTGTGAGTATAGATATCATCATCATTCATTGCAATACATAAAAGAGACATATGATGTGAACAGATTTGCAAACAAGATGATATCCACGACTTACCCGAGGCAGTCATGGCCATCATGAGGAGAGCGGCAGCTTTAATAACAAAGTACATGGTCCTTGATATAGTAATGAGTTGTATGGACGAGCAGCTCTTCAGATTTATGAGCTCCACGATATCATTGTGCAACTGCTAATGATCTCGCCCAATACGGACGCGTTTCATATTGGACTAAATAAAAGATACTTTTGAGATAGAATAAAGATACTTTCTTTTGATGTTGTTTTCAATCACAAGACAGATTGAACAGCAACAATTGAGAGTAGTTGTAAGCTAAATGGATTGTAGAATGATATATGATTAGTTAATCATATTATGAGTTCGTCGACCAGTTGTTAAGCGGCTGAGAATATACTATACTACCTACTAATAATGAACAATGAACAAAAAGAATCAACTTTCATTCCTCCGTATTGCAATGGCAATACTCCTTCTATTCAGCATTAGTATGAACTTCTATTTTGTCTTCCTATTTGAATTTGATAAGATGAGTGATGTGCAATTTAGGGATAAGAAGAGAGTAGGACATCAACGAATACGTAATACTGTCGAGAAGATTATTGGACTAGATGATGATTCGATACAGCTACACATTATACCTGATCATGATCAATCTTCTACTAGCACTGCTGACCAAATAGATGTAAAAGATATGAGTAATGAAGAACTATGGTCGAGGATAAAAGCACCACCAAAACCTGATGGATGGGAAAGATATGGATTTCGTAAAATACGCCATCACTTTAAATGCAAAGGTAAGCCACTTGTGTCGTTGTGGTTGAATGGTTTTGCTTAGCTGTTCATATGTTTGGTGTCTGTGTGCATATCATATGTTCAATTTTGCAATTACTATATCTCATACCAAAGGTTATCAATATTATATAAGCACAGACTATGCACACAATAGAATGAAACCATTACCAACAATAAACGAATGGAAGGTGATAAAGGATGCATACCTTAGATATGTCGATCCGAATCAAGTTTTCGTTGAGTCAGACAAGCCAAATAATGGTTACAATTTTGATATTAATGAAGAATTATATTATACGGCAATTGGTATTAGAGGAAGAGGATTGTTTGCTTCGAGAGATATATCCAAAGGAGAGCAGGAAAGTCCGCGTTAGTATCGTTTCATCATGTGAATTATCTAGTGGTCAATATGAAATCTTGGCAATTTGGTTACTTCATTTTGGTTACTTCATTTGAACTCACACTGTTTTCTCTCTTCATCTTGTTTGTAAACTGTGAAACGCTCATCTTCCAGATTCATAATGGACAAAAGACGGATCTTATCTTTCCAAATGCAATGGGGTTTAGGCAGCTAATATTCAACTTACCAAGAGATAGAGCTTGTGATGTGATTGGTAGGTGTTCATTGATTTTGTTGTGCATATGATATGTCCTTTTTTCTGAAATGGACTGTGCCTCTCTCACAAATGGGTACCTTTATCTGGTGATGGTGATGCTAGACTGGACTTGGACAGCTAAGGTGAAGAAAGGAGGTCCCGTTAGACAATGTTTTGCAATGAATATATCTATACTTGCAAATGGAGGGAAAGGAAAAGAGATCAATATGACTCCTTTGGCTGAGTACACATCACAGATGTTTGCTAACAGGGATATTCTGAAAGGGGAAGAGCTAATGTGTAAGTTCATGAAATGAGCTAGATGCAATATCGTTCGTTTATATGCTTCGTATCTAAATGCTCATATCTTATGTACTATGCTCCATATCTTAAATGCTCGTATGTACTATGCATACTCACACATCTGATCAAATCTTGTATGTCCTTTTACAACAGATGATTATCATATCTATTCAACCACATGGAAAGCAGTCGGACTTGGTGGTGATTCCATTACTGATACTTGGTGGGATAATATCCCTTCGAAGTATCCTCAGCATTGACATGACACATTGATATTTAAATATAACGCTATCTTGTACAACTCATCCCTGACAGCTGCCAACTATAGAGCAATACTCATATGAGATGTTCTTGTGTTGAACACTTATAGCTGCTGCTTCCTTCCCCCCGACTCCACTGTTGTTGCTCAGGGCGTTGGGGACTTGAAGTGCTTATCAATTCAGCGATGAGCCTTTCTAACGGATAACGAAAAATTGTGACAAGAAATTGAGAGAAGAGCCCAACGCTCATCATCAACAATTCATTGAGCTCACTTTTGTTAACCAGGTTAGTGTGGAGAGCTCTATCAATAATAGATAGGTTTCAGTTCTTTAAACCCTGCTCGGCCAAGGTAAAATTCCATTGCAATAAACATGTCTGTTGTTGCACCTCAGCCTGCGCCACCTACCACCTCGGCGGTTGATACCTTCGAGAAATACTTTGCAGACAATAATGTTCCTGAACAACACCTACAATCCCTCATGCAGTTAATTAGTATCGATGTCAATAATGCCACCAACAATACTTCATCCAGCGATGTTAGAAAGGCAGTTGTCGGCGCCTCCAGTCATCAATTACCATTAGCGTTAGGGCTCCTTATCAACCGAGGAGTAAAATTGTTGTTCCTACCATTTCGTATTGAACAAGTTGCAGGCGCAGCCCCTGATCCATCCATCGATAATAAGATCTTTGCCGTCGAGGGTGATGTAATCAACGGAGAAGCCTCTCTCGTCCATCTAGTTGATAGTCACTTCAACCAGTTAACTCATCTCGTACAAGTTCCTACTGTTGCACACATCCAAACACAAATTGCCGCCGACAATAATCCTGATTTTATGATGGGTCCATATGATGCCAATGATGCCAGTACCGAAGCCGTAAAGACGAGACAAGTATGTATTATTCCATCCAAGTATGTTCCTCACTTCGGTCAGGAGATTACACCCCGTGCCTACTTTGCTGAAATCTACCCTCTCATCGAAGCAAATGGAGAAGTGGATGATATGGGGCCGCTGACTAAATACTTCCAGATTGCTATCACCCGTCAGACTGCTAATGATGATACATCCCTACTCCAAGTACCACAACCTTCCTGTCCACCCCGGAACGTAGCACTCTTGGAACGCAAGCAAGGTCTGTTAAAGTTGTTCCTCACCGGTCTAAATCATCAACCAGTTAATGCCGCGGGGGAAGCAGTTGCAGCTAGTGTGGCCAGTATTCGTGAGGTGATGGTGTCACAATCTCAGAAGGAGGAAGACCGCAAGGCCAAGAAGAAGGATTCCATCGTGGAGGATTTCATGGCTCATCGATTCATTACCCTACTCAACCTGTGTGGTATTAACCATGAAGCTCAATTGCCCACTATCTGGAAGCTGCTCGCCGAGGCCAAGGACAAGAACAAGTTGGGCATCCTAGAGGGAGCCATCCAGAAAGAACTGCGGGCTATGGGGCAAGCAAGATTGGCCGAAAAGTTTGTGTTGACTAGCAATTACCTCAACGACATCCTCTCATTGTACTGGGCCATGTCTACTTCCGACTCACTCGACACTGGAAGCATGGGAAATCCATTCATGTTGGGTGATACAAATGTGGAAAATCAGAAGATGCTGAATAAGTGGTTGGAGATGATCCAGAGTGGTGGAGCTGCACCTGATTTGGCGGCCGTCAAGCAACTGTCTCAGATGAAACTTAATCTACCTGGAGAGGATGATTCTTTACGTTACATCCTTCGCCTTGTTGCCGTCATGCGAGTTTGCCTTCCCTTGGGTCATCCTGCCACTACTTGGTTATATAAGCATCACAGTGATATGCAGGAGTTTGAACAAGAGTGGAAGAATCAGAGTGGTCATCTCGGGCTGAAGGGAGTGCTTCATCTTATCTGGGTTGGTAACCGACTCTCCCAGTACTTCAGGAAGCAAGCCGTGTCACGTCGTCTACTGTCTGTTTATAGTGAGCCCTCCGAGATTGTTGATAAGATTGAGCGTCAAGAGGATTGGGAGCCCCGTATCTCTCCCACCTGCATTAACCGTTTCAACCTCGGCGTCATGATGAAACTGGGTCAGCAATCTGATGATGCCACTGCTGCGACCGATATGTCTTCCTTAAGTGGTGCTAGCTCCCAGGGAACTGGTGGCACGCCCGGCAATGGGGGTACAAGTGGCGGTGTGTCTACTACCGGTGACAGGGTTGATAACACTTCATTCAACACGTCCCTTTTCTCGTCCTACAAGCAGAGTGCCGTTAAGTCCAAGGCATTGCGGAAGAAGATTGAAGGGGGGAAGCTCGAGAAGTTACCTGATTCCAAGTTAGGCATTCCCGATCTGAAAATGTGCCTGGCTTGGCACACCAAGGGTATGTGTAATACCAAATGTCCTCATAAGGCCGATCATGTGGCCTACACTGCGGATGAATTGGCACCTATGGTAACTTGGTGCAAGGACAATTATCACAAGGATGTCTGAAGTGTCGGCGGGGATAGTGTTGGCAGTGTACTAAATCTAAATTCTTCTTTTGTGTACACTGCCTCTAATCACACTACCCTATCGCCACCCCAATTGCCATCTAACCATCATCACAACACTACTCCATCTACAATTCTGTCATCCAAGCGGAAGGCCGCCTTTCCCGAGTTCGCTCCTGCATTAAAGAAGGCTGCCTTAAGTACTGTTCAGAAGCTACCGGTAGAATTAGGTGAGTACATTAAACGTGATGTGAAGTTACTGCAGCAACTGGGCTGGTCTCGTCTCGTCAAACAACGCCGCTCTCGCGGCGACTTCTCCTCTCTGAATAATGTACATCATCCTGCCAATCGCCTACTGAAGTTATTGAAATACCGAGGTGCTCCTGTTAAATGCTCTACATCCCCATGGTCACAACAACAGATCAGCCGCGCCATTAACCGTGGCCCGCACAAGTCTTGCTTCGAATATCTCGACTTTCTCAAGGAAGAGTTTGGTGATATGATTGCCAAAGGGCAATGGCTCGTCCTACCAGCTAGCTCCGTCAAGGATCTACCTGGCTTACGAATATCCCCACCAGGTGTTGTCCCCCAGCGCGGTCGTCGACCTCGTTGGATCTGTGACTACAGTTGGTCTGGTGTCAATCAAGATACACTTCCCCTAGCAGCACGAGAGGCCATGCAGTTTGGCCATGCCCTGGAGAGGATACTGAGAGAAATATTATTAGCCAATCCTGCCTTCGGGCCGGTGAAGCTCATAAAGGTGGATATTAGTGATGGTTTCTACCGTGTCGATCTAAATGTTGATGATATACCCAAACTGGGGGTTGTATTCCCCACTTTGGAGGGTGAGGAGCCCTTAATTGCCTTCCCACTGGTGCTACCCATGGGCTGGAAGAACTCCCCACCCATCTTCTGTACTGCCACCGAGACTATTGCGGATCTGGCTAATGCCCGGCTCCGAGCAAACGTGAAACCTGCAGAGCATCCATTAGATGAGTTGGCAGAATCAATACCATCGCCTTCACCATTAGATGAGACTACGTCAGACGCAGTAGAACCTCCGTCAGTACTTTCATCGTCATTACAATCATCCTCCCCGGCAGACGCAGGCGAAAGCCTACCTGCTGCTCGGGAGACATCCTTACAATCATCACCCCTGGCAGAAGCAAGTGTAAGCCTTCCTACTGCTCGGGATTCATCCATAGCTTCGGCTACTAAGCCCGTGTCTAAAGTTGATATCTTCGTTGATGACTTCGTCGGCATGGCCCAACAACATAGCAACAGCAGACGAGTCCGCTCCACCCTCCTACATGCAATTGATGATGTGTTACGTCCTCTTGACGATGCTGATCCGCCTTCACGACGAGAGCCAGTATCCCTCAAGAAACTACGGCAAGGAGACTGCTCGTGGGGAACAATCAAGTTAGTTTTAGGCTGGGTAATCGACACTGTGAACATGACCATCCAGCTACCACCTCACCGAGTTGAAAGGCTTGCCGAGATTCTTGATAGTATTCCAACCCATCAGCGACGAACCAGCGTGAAGAAGTGGCACAAGGTCCTTGGCGAGCTCCGTTCTATGTCGTTGGCCTTACCTGGTTCACGACATATATTTAGTACCATGCAAAATGCCTTATCACAGTCAAAGGGAGCGCGGGTTGCACTGAATAAGGGAGTTCATGATGCCTTGGAGGACTTTAGAGATATATATGCCAGTATTGCATCACGATCAACTCGCATTGCTGAACTCATACCACTTTTGCCTATTGCCGAAGGACATCATGATGCCTCCGGTAAGGGTGCTGGTGGAGTTTGGTTTCCTGCACAGCATGCCACCCCCCGAGAAGGATTTAAGGCTGGTATTCCCGTGGTGTGGCGACTTGAGTGGCCAAAGTACATTGTTGATAGGCTAATCACTGATAAAAATCCAAGGGGCACACTTACAAACTCGGACTTGGAACTTGCTGGTGGACTACTTCACTTGGAGGCTTTGGTTCAGACGTTTGACACTCGGGAACGTACAATTCTCTCTAAAGGTGACAACTTGAACACCACCTTCTGGGAGAGGAAAGGTAGTACTAGCACTGATAAGCCTCCGGCTTACCTCCTTCGTCTCTTTGGCATTCATCAACGTTACCATCGATACGTACCAAGATTTGACTACATATCAGGACCATCCAACCCAGTTGCTGATGCACTTTCTCGTGATTTCTGTCTCTCATGGCCTCAACTAACCACTTCTCTTGCTCCCCACCTGCCGAAGAACGGATCGCATCAAATTTGGACCCCATCCAAGCAGATCGTCTCCGCCGTGACTTCTGCACTGCTCAAGCGACGGTCCAAAAAGGAGTGTCTCTTGGTCGAGCCACCAATACCAACACAGCATGGGGAATCTGGCTCAGTTTCACAGCTGAGTTGGGCATCAGTCCCCTTCTCGAAGCCTTCGAAGATAAAGTATCAGTCCTTCAAATCTTTGCAGAACGAATACGTACTGGAGAACTTGCACCCAACGGCTGTCCAATCCGGGCTAGATCGGTTGAAGATTACGTACGGTTCATTGGCCAGACGTTCCTCCACATGGGGGCCAAAGATATACGCTTAGATTCATCTGGAAATATGGATTTTCGACTCAAGAGGACGTGGGCTGCATGGAAGAAAGAAGACCCTCCACCCAACCGAGTGAAGCCAGTGCCGATCAGAGTCATCCGTCACATAGCCAACCTTGCACATTCTTCAATTGACATTAACAATCACTACAGAGCCACGGCTGATATGATTATTCTCGCCTTCTTCTTCCTGCTACGCCCAGGAGAGTACATAGATAGTAACAGTGAATCCTCACCCTTCCGACTTGAGGATGTACAGCTTTTTATTGGGGATGCCCGACTTTGCCTTCAAACATCTCCCCCTGAACGACTACGACGTGCTAGTTTCGCCTCCCTCACCTTCACTAATCAGAAGAATGGAGTTAGAGGAGAGGTTATTGGATTAAGCCGAAGTGGAGACCCCATCCTATGCCCAGTGAGAACTATCATCCGGCGTGTGTTATATCTACGAACCAACAATGCACCGCCGTCGACACCCTTGGCACGAACATACAACACAAAAAGAGTCACAGCAGCATCAATTACAACAATGCTTCGAGAGGCAGTTGCCTTCTTTGGACCTCAGATTGGCTTCTTACCTTCAGATGTCTCAGCCCGGTGTCTCCGAGCTGCTGGTGCTACAGCCCTTCTGTTGGGGCGAGTCGATACCGATATCATCAGTCTTATTGGACGCTGGAGATCGGATGAAACGTTACGCTATCTCCATGTCCAAGCCTACCCCTTGATGAAGGACTACTCCCGAAAGATGCTAAATGCTGGAGACTACACCTTGATTCCGAATCAACATGTGCCTCAACATTAATTACTACAAACAACCAACAATATTATTCCTTCGGTAGCCGTCTTAATTGCCCACTACCCAAGGACTCCGTCAGCCGTCTTAAGTGCCCACTGACGGAAAATATTACATTGGTTTAGTACTCCTCCGTTAGCCGTCTTAATTGCCCGCTACCCGAGGACTCTGTCAGCCGTCTTAATTGCCCACTGACTGAGAACATTACATTGGTTAGTATTCCTCCGTTAGCCGTCTTAACTGCCCGCTACCCGAGGACTCTGTCAGCCGTCTTAATTGCCCGCTGACTGCAACCATTACCCACCCAACCCACCCTGTTATGGAATATGGCGGACAATGGCACACTGCCTAACCGACTGTGTGTGCCATTGGAGGCACAAGAGGTGTGGCTTTACTAGTAAAGTCCCCCTTTTTGCCAATACCTTCGCTATTAGCTAGTTTAAAATGTCTGGTGCCTACATGAAAGGTACCGAGCGCCTGAGAAGTGGCGTAGCCACTTACTTGTTCCCAAAAACGTTCAACTTTTGTCTTTTTAAGGGAATCCAGTAGACTAAACCTAAACGGCCGCCCCAACCTCAACTAACACCTACTAACACATGGCGGCCACTACTACTACTATACAACTACCAACTCTACGGCACGAGATTGGTGCTACGGTAACACCGGGTGATCGTCTTGGTCTCGCTACACGCAATAAAACAACTTTAATAGCCGGCAAGGGAACATATCTTCGTCAAGGTCATGTCTATGCATCACTACTTGGAAAGTTATGTGTAACCAAACATCAAGTAGTTGATGATATGGAGGAAGATGGAGATACATGGATTATAAGTGTACAATTAGAAAAGTCGATATCATCGTCAAATAATCAATCATCCTACATGAACAACTCATCAACATCGATATGTCCAGAGGTGGGAATGTTAGTTGTCGGAAGAGTTACTCGAGTGATGCGTCCTACGCAAGCCTCAATCGATATAGTTGCAATAGTACCCGAAGACGATACCAATCGGCAAACTAACAACACCAATACATCAACAATATCAACTCAACCATCAATTATACCACTACATGAGCCATTCTCGGGCATTCTACGACAGAATGAAATTAGACCAAATAGTTCACTAGAAGTACATATTGAAGAATGTATTCATCCCGGAGATGTTATATTGGCACGGATACATGCCAATGGTGAAAGGGAGTATATATTAACAACTGCCGAGGCGGAGTTGGGTGTTATCCAGGCTATATGTGAAAGTAGTGGATGTGTAATGCAACCTATATCTTGGAAGGAGATGGAATGTCCTGTTAGTAAGGTTAAGGAGGGTAGGAAGGTGGCCAAACCTAGACAGATTAGAACAGCATAATATGTTGTGGGGAATAATGGTAAAGTAGTTTATACTATATAATCTTACTATAGTAGGTTGTATAAGTTTAACTACAACCGACTACTTTACAAAAAGGACACATCATGTGACCATATATATTAACTCCGCTTTTCATACAACTCTGGCATCTTCCAACCACGTAGAACCTCGTACATTATCGATAACGGTGACAAAAGCTCCTTGGGGCGGAACTGATCAATATCATGATACTGATAATACTTATGCACACTTTCCAATACATTGGGGGCTAATTTCAATGAGTCATCTTCTCCATCTTCAATATCAAACTCTGCATTCAAGTATTTTACATTACTTCCCTCCCTATGCCTTAAGGATAGAACGTAATGTATCTTCATACTCCTTCTAGATCTCGGATTGGAAGGGCCGGTATTATTGCAGAAGGGAGGCCAACCCTTGTCAATCCCATCAAGCTCAAAGTTGCATGTGTGATTACAACCAGAGACAGAGTTCAAACTTGTCGGATCATAAACAGCTTTGGATAGTGCATCTTTGCCGATATCTGTTAAATCATTTAGATCAAGACGAAGTCGTTCTAGATTGGTATTGCCTTTCAATGCACTAGCGATCAATGTGGCATCATTATCATTCAACTTATTGCCTGCCAAGAATAGATTCTTGAGTGACGGATTGCTTGCAATGTAGTCTGGTATTGCAGTATCACCTTTGGTCTGAATGTTGTTTGATTCCAAATCAATTCGTATCCAATTCTTAGTACCACCGGCAAAGATTGGACGTAGTACTTCGTAACTATTCATATCCCCATTCCGTAAACAATTCTCAAGACGAACTTGAGTAATTGAAGGATGATTGATTATAGCCTTAACCAAATCGCTAGCTTCTTTTGTGTCAACAATTTGATTATTAATCCAATCAAAATGTTGTAATTCATTATTATGTTTGATACATTCTGTAGTGAACTTGGTACCTTTATCCACCTCAAAGTCATTATTGTCTAATATAAGTTCCATTAAGTGCTTTCCTTTCAAGGCAGGTGTCAGTAAATCCAATACTTGAGATGTCAGCTGCACATTAGTGATAGATAGTTCAGGAATACCATCCGCATATTGGTGTATCTGTAAAGCATTGGTCAACTCTTTCCAATGAGGTAGTAGAATATCATCGTGTTGCAGTAGGTCCTCCCCTCCGAAGTATATAGCCTCCAGTGCTTCGCCTTTTCTCAATCGGCATGTATAACTCTTTATATTGCTCAATAAACTCGTCATTTCTTCAATGTATCCTTCATCAAAGCCACGCCAATGGCTCAATGGTATAGGAGGTGCAGAATACTCCCATTTACTTACTTTACCCAAAATTTGTACTGATCTTTGCAATGATTCACATCTTATGTCAAGATTAGTACACCTCTTTTCCAATCTATCACACTTCTTTTCTAGCTCATCCATATGAGATAGACGGGTTTGCATACCATCCATCTCCTCTTGCACTGAGTCTCTTGAGGAGATACACTTATCTAATTCATTTTTCATACCATTCATTTCATTTTGCATATCATTCAATTTTGCTAAAATTGTAGACATTGTTATTCCATCGTCTACGCCATTATTATCAACACCGCCGCCGCCGCCATTGTTGCCCGCAGCAACCCTACGCTTCTTTGTACTATCTGGAGAACTCATTGGCGATACTTGAGCTTAACTGACGCCAAGGAGGTGCTATTCACGCTCATAACTGGAGGCTGGAGGCGATAAATCGATATGGTATCCTTTTGGCGATTTGTTCGTAAAAGCTTTCTCCCTCCCACTTTCCTATCTGGGTGGCTACTACTTATTGCAAAACATACCATATAATGAGCACTGATACTACAAAGAAGCGTAGGGTTAAAGGCGATGATAGTCAGGATGATAATGATGTCGAAATGTCTGAGAGTGGAACAACAATGGCTGCAATTTTGGC
>Ga0214479_100131_pt1 | contig 45140 bp, 35 predicted proteins | sample M1_20Mar14CPVII9_5_FD_165054 | JGI IMG/M metagenome (GOLD analysis project Ga0214479, IMG submission 165054) | Marine eukaryotic communities from Monterey Bay, California, United States - M1_20Mar14CPVII9sort6BwellE14 | ecosystem: Environmental > Aquatic > Marine > Unclassified | place: USA... | reverse complement strand
ATTGGTTAGTTTTGTATTTGTTTTTATGAAGGTTGGGTTAGAGAATGAGACATATCCTTCTTCTTATGGTGGTTATCAATCTCTTTACAATAGAGGATCAAATTCAATACAACAACAACAAACGACATATATAACAGGATATCAAGCATCATCACAGGTACCAATACCAGTAGAGTATAGTAACTTTGTTGAATTGGGTGAGTTTGTTAATGCAGTTACATTGATTCGAATGCATCGTGAGCAACAGATGCAACAGCAACAGAATGAGAATAGACGGATACGGCGTAGAAGAAGATTGGAAGAGGAAGAAGAGAAGGAAGAAGAGAAGAAAGAGGATGATACAGAGGATGATACAGAGGGTGCCAAAGAAAATGCTCAAGATGTCAAAGAAGAAGATGCAGAAGACAAAGCAGATGATGAAACAAAAGACGGAGAAGATTCCAAATCAAAAGAAGACTCTGCTGATGAGTTAGATAATGTTGTTGACAAAGCATGGGAGAAGGCTATACAAAAGAATCCCGAGATGGAAAAGCACCAGCAGAAGGCAAATCTGCTAAAGGTTCATCATGTTCCATTCTTTTGGCATAGTGAGTATTATCAGTTTGTGTCAGAAGTGCATGTGATTCTTTCCACTCAATGTATCTTCCACTCAATGTATCTAATCATGCTCATATTTCAATCATATATACAATCATATTAACATTCAGTACCAAGAACTGGGGGTACAACTTTATCAACACTTTTATCAACATGTCACAATCTAGTTCAGGCAACATCATCATTCTCATCACCTCCAGTACATACTCGTGAAGTAGATGATGCAGCATTTGCATCTCGATTCCGAGACCCTACATTATACGTAGTACGGACACACGGACAGCAGTTTGTGAATGTTGATTTAGATAGTTATGAGGGTGTACAACGTGCCGTAAAAGGAGATTTGATTGAGAAGGAATTGGCAGATGTTGTGGTTGTGCCTGATGTTCGATTAGGTGGTCTTCTATTTGGTAGTGATAATAATGAACAGCAGCAGCAAGTTGAGGGGAAGAAGGAGTATAAGGGTGTACTATTTGCAATGTTTAGACACCCTATTGATAGAGCGGTCAGTCTATTCTATCACAAACAGACTTTGAAAGATTCTATTCATTATGATCCGGTAAGATATTCGTGATGTGCAATATGGATGATGTGCAATCTTCTCTGTTATTTGTGCTGCAAGTAGCTTGAACTAAATCTTCCGTCTTGCTCTTCTTTGGCACACCATAGACTTTGGAAGCATCCTCATTACAAGAATGGATCAATAGTCCATCATATGTGACAGACTATATGGTACGAACACTAGTAGGAAAGATTGATCAGTCACCAACTGACGCTTTCCATATACCAGTACCCCTAACACCAAATGATTTGGACGTTGCCAAAGAGATACTGCGACGAAAGTGTATCATTGGCCTATTAGAAGAAAAGGGTGAATCAATGAAACGATTTGACAAGTTCTTCGGGTGGAGAGTCGATGTATCACGAGACTCATTACTATTGTTTGAGGAAGATGAGAAGACTGCCCATGCAAAGCATGCAGCTCGATGGAGTAAGAATGTCAAGGATGAAGAATGTTCCGACAAGTTGTTACATTGGAATTGGATGAATAAGAATAAGCATTCGACATTAGACGAAGGATCAGTGGTTTATAACCTGTTGGAGAGTAAGAATCGATATGATATGGAGTTATACATGTATGCTCGTCAGCTATTTGAAGAGCAGTTCTTCCAACTTGGGTTTGATGATGATACAATCAATGATAATGAGGTTGATTGGGGCTAGGGTTGGTATCAATATTCGTGGTCATACGAGTACTTTCTCTAAGATATGAACCATGAGCATGATTGAACAAGGATACCTCAATAGCAAGAAAATCAGTTGGTTGTATATTTGAGGTGAACTCTTATTACAGAGGTTGAATATATTACACAACAACATGAACACGGCCAATAATAAAGAAGACGATAATGCATCTGTGTGTGCCAATTGTGGCAAGAAGGGTAGTGATATTAACAACACATGCAACAAATGTAAACAAGTGAAGTATTGCAACGCCGCATGTAAAAAGAAGCACAGGCACAAACATAATCAAGATTGTAAGAAACATGTTAGACTTGCTGTTGAACAGGCCGCCAAGTTACACGATGAAAAGCTGTTTAGACAACCACCAACAGAAGATTGTCCAATTTGCTTCCTAAGAAATCCAATATTAGACACGGAGATTGAGGGTTATAGATATCAAACATGTTGCGGAAAACTTATTTGCAGTGGCTGCGCGTTTGCTCCTGTATATGATGACCAAGGCAATGTAATCGCTGAAGAGAAGTGCCCTTTTTGTAGAACTCCATATCCTAAATCGGATGAGGAGTTGATTAAAATGGAAATGAAGCGGGTGGAGATGAACGACCCTATCGCAATCGGGAAGCAAGGACTTTACTATTCAGAAGGAATACATGGCTTCCCGCAAGATCATATCAAGGCATTAGAATTATGGCATCGAGCAACAGCACTTGGTTATGCGAGAGCTTATATCTGTATTGGTTCTGCTTATTACAAGGGTGAAGGGGTTGAAGTTGACAAGAAGAAGGCAGTGCATTATTATGAATTAGCAGCCATGGGAGGGGATGCAGCAGCCAGGTACAATCTTGGCACCATAGAAGAAAACGCCGGCAATATGGATAGAGCACTGAAACACTACATGATTGCTGTAAGAAGCGGATATACTCCATCTTTGGAACGTATCAAAGATATGTACTCAGATGGGCATGCATCAAAAGAAGATTACACAAAAGCATACTTCTGATGAGCTAGCAGCTATTGGAGGGTGTGCAAAGGCAAGGTACAATCTAGGCAGTATAGAGGCTGGTGCAGGCAATGTGAATAGAGCTCTCAAACACTTCATGATCTCAATAGGGGGTGGAAAGAGTGACTCCTTGGAATTTATCAAAGATTTATATTTAGGAGGATGCGCAACAAAGGAAGATTATACAAAAGCATTACGATCTTATCAAACATACTTGGATGAGGTTAAGAGTGCCCAAAGGGACGAGGCTGCTGCATTTAATAGTAAGAAGTATCGTTATTATTAGTATGAGTATTGGATTAGTGGATTGGAAGGAAGTAGCATATGAATCTATTTATTAACCTTAACCAGTATTTGTGAATGCAATGGAGATATTTGAGTATAGTGAGTCTATTTTAAGCTAGTCTATAGTCTATAACAGGCTCGTGAGGAGATTGAGGACTTAGAAGTAGCGGCGTAGGTTGCTAACTAAACTATATTCACCACTCAACAAACTCAATTCATACTCCATCCATTGTACGAAGCGTATCTTGTTCGTCGTCGGCGTTGTCTTCCACTTCAGCTGCATCTGCCATTGTTAATGTCATACTTTTACTACCCGATCCTTCATAGGCATCTTCGGCCATACTTTTACTACCTTCGCCGCCTATCGTCACTTGTTCATCCTCCTCCTCCATCATTTTACTACCACCATGAGGTGGAGGTTCATGTCCAACAACATCAAAGATCTGTTCACCCTGTATCCTATATATCTTCTTTGCATACTCATACAATTCCATATCAAACCGGTTCTGATGTACAATGGCATTCCAAGCAACACTATTCTGTCGTACTGTAGGGTGTTCTAATATATTCTTATCACCCTGTATAATCTTTTCATTTGTACATTGTTTTATTCTTGATTTAGTCTCTGGTGATTCTTTGGCATTCCAACCAAAGTATCGATGAAACCGAGCCATGGATGTTTCAATATCATCATATAATCCTACTAGACATTTAAACTTGATTATTTTCTTTGCCATTAACATATCAGAGTGGTTTAATGTACCTCCGGGCTTGCTGACAAGAAAGCGTGTTAGCCAATTGTTCTCAATATACTTGCTCTTCGCGTACTCTTCCACTGACATTTGCGTTAATTGTGGATTGTATTGAGGATCCCATGTTGCCTTGGCTAAATAGTAATACATACTAATCGCCCGATCTACCGGATGTCTAAATAACGCAAACATTCGTCCAGGACTTGTGGATGAAAAGATTTGTGATGCCAAGTCATGAAAGTGGGGAGAGATGATGATGTTGGCAAGATGACTTGACGCCAGTCCTAGTTGAGAGGCACGTTGTATACCCTCTCCTGTCGTTGTATCGACATTGACGTACGTTGTACGATCTAGAACAAATGTTTCAAGTTTCTGTTGTATATGTGCGGTGTGCGGGGAGACGATGAAGTGAGGTATAGAAAGGAGTCATTAGATGGAGAATACTATAGGCAGTCAAAGACATACCTCTGTTTAGTACCCATACACATAAACAACACACACTCATAAACTAAAACCTTACCTCCTCATTATAATCAGGCTGCCTAAGCCCAAACTCACATGCCAATGTTAATCCATAACAACTCGAAAAAACATGTTCGGCAATACTCTCACCACTGAAATGTACATCCCAAAAGTACGGTGTTTCAATCCTTGGATTATACATGTTTGTTAAATTAGTCAAATGTGATAAATGGTTGGGAAATGTCGCGGTATGTACAATTGTATTGGATGTTAATTCCGATAGAGTATTGGATGCACCTCGTAATGAACTTTCGAGATATTCTTCTGATATTTGTAGTAGTGATTCTTCTTCTTCTGTTGTTGTATTTGAGCTATTAGTTTGTTTTCGTTTATTGATTGTTTGTATACCCATGAGTAGACTGAGTATGAATAGAGCTAGTTTGAGTAGTGTCATCATATTAAATGACAGTAATGACTGTTGATTTTGTTTTTGTTGTTGCTTAATAAGCTGTTCCTTCTCATCCTCTTCTTCTTCCTTACCATCACGTCTATTACCTTGATTCATTAGATGTGATTTATCTCGATTGCAATTCATGGCACTTTTAATCCTAGAAGTAATAACATTCTCTCCGCCAAACAAAGCAGAACCTATATAACTTTTATGAGTAGATCCATACTTTTGATTGATACGAAATGCATGTGACTGAGTCGAGCGTGTTGCCCATGTCCATCCGGATCCTACAGATTGTTGATCAGATTGTATATGGCTCGAATTGGTAATGTTATTATGATCTGAATCCATCATGGGCCCTCGACTATTGTTGCTGCTACTGTATTGTTGTTGTTGTGATTGAAGTTTTTGTTCATCTAATTCATTTTCCTGTTGCAATCTCTCATAGAGACTCAATTCCACACCGCTACCATTTCCGCGGGTACGAAGATTACGAACTGGCATATTGTAGTATATTATACCGATTGCTAGCTTGCTTGGAGAGCATTACAAAGAAGGAGTACTAATCTTCACCAATCCGCTATTTCGCAGTCATTTCATTTTTCCATGTGATTCAACTCATCAATTTGGCGATACACTGCATTTCCCCTGCAAACAAATTAGATGCCGTAAATCAAACCGATTTGTTATGTTGTGTAAGAGAGGAGGTGACAAAGCAACTATATATAAGTTAGCTTTACAGCGTATGAATTTTGGGGTAGGTTGTAGAGTCTCCTAATTAAATAAAAATGAGCGCATCATCCGATATAATTGCAAAGAAGTGTGCATCAACATTAAGTGATGATGCATGTGATGAGGTGAACGATATTTTACAGAATATGAGTACGGTTGAAACAGATGTGGTAGTATTGGTATGTGCCAATTGTGGTAAGGAGGGTGATGATGTCAAAAATATATGTAACAAATGCAAACAAGTAACATATTGCAACGCTGTGTGTAAAAAAGTACACAAAAAGAAGCATAAGAAACAATGTGAGGAACATATCAAACTTGCTGCTGAGAAACATGGTGAAGAACTCAGGCTTGCTGCTGAACTACACGATGAAAAGCTATTCAAAGAGCCACCAGCAGAAGATTGTCCAATTTGTTTCCTTCGATTGCCCGAGCATCATACGGGACGAGTATACAAGACATGCTGTGGAAAGACAATATGCAGCGGATGTGTTTGTGCACCAGTATATGATGACCAAGGCAATCGAGTTGAGGATAATTGTCCATTTTGTAGAGCAATGGATCCTACAGACGAGGAGATGGTTGAAACAGAAAGAAAAAGAGTAGAGGCGAATGATCCAATAGCAATATTCAATCACGGAGTTTATTATCGTGATGGGATAAATGGATTTCCACAAGATATGGACAAGGCGTTAAAAATGTTTCATAAGGCAGGAAAACTTGGTAGTGCTGAGGCTTATACTAGTATTGGTATTGCTTATTCTAATGGTGAAGGAGTGGAAGTTGATGAGGAGAAGGCCGAGCATTATTATGAAGTAGCAGCTATTATGGGATGCGAATTTGCAAGGCATAATCTAGGCCTAATTGAGATGAAGGCAGGCAACATGGACAGAGGATTGAAGCACTACATGATTGCAGTTAGAAGTGGACATTCTGAGTGCTTGAACCAAATCAAAGAATTATACACAAAAGGACATGCAACAAAAGAAGAGTATACAAAAGCGCTAAAATTATATCAAACATACTTGGGTGAGATTAAGAGTGATCAGAGGGATAAAGCAGCTGCAGCTGATGACGGTTGTCGTTATTATTAGCGTCAGGGTAGTGTAGTAAGGATAAATGATAAACTCCCTTACTTGGATATTCGATGTTAAAGTTAAATTTATACTACTCCTCATTTCTTCTTGGCATCTGCCGTGGCTGCTTCTGTCTTCTTCGAAGCAGCAGTTGCTGCCTTTTTCGCCTTGGGCTTACCATCACCCGATGACTTACTACTAGCATCATCCTTTGATTCATCTCTCTTTCTCTTGGCAGGTTTCTTCTTGGTAGTTGTGCCACTCTTCTTAGTGCCACTCCCCGAACTCGACGCCTTCTTTGCCTTGGACTTCTTCTTAGGTGAGGGTGGTTTCTTCTTCTTTGGACTTTTAGGTCCAGTGCCTTCATCATCATCAGTTGTACCCATATCAGATGAGTCTGAGTAGGATACATTATCATCTTGATCTTCATCATCATCCTCGTCTGACCCTCCTCCATCCTCGTTATATTTATCGACCAGTTCATACTCATCTCCGTCACTATCATCATCTGGCTCATCGGTAAATCCCAGTTTGCCCGTTAGATCAAATCCCCATGCTCCAAGTGGACGGACTAAATCCCGTAATTTAAGGTCAGTATCAACAACCAATTCATCATCGTCATCGTCCTCTTCGTCTGAACTTATATTATCAAGATCCAAATTACCATCCTCACCCTTGCCATAATACTTGTTATAATACTCCTCTTCGGCATCAATATCAGCCGCCTGTTTCTTATATTCTTTTATTGCCTCTCGTTCCTCTTCGGATAGACCAAACAGAGTCTTATCTTCCCCTCCTAACGAACTATTACCCTTTTTATTATTATCCTTCTCCAACAAGTCCTTAGCATCCATAACAGTACTTTCCATCATACTTCTCTTTTTACTTAATTCTTCTTTATATTTTTTATCTCGACATAATCGTTCTTTTAATACCAATTTACGATGTTTATTCCGTTTTTTACGTTCTTTAATAGTTGCCTTATATCCTTCGATACGTCTATCACGACATGCCTTAGCTTGTACTAATATCGTTGCTAGGAATCGGTCTGACATGGCTGATAGTATTAATGGTAGTGAATTATCAAGGTAGCCTACGCCTGACTTGTGTAGGATACGTCGTGATAATGCTGATGGTATTGTTGGTTGATAATTTTGTTCATTTGTTGGTTTGGTTTGTGTTGTTTGAGATGTGTTTACTATTGATGAGCCTTGCTTTTTACCAATTGAATGACTATTGCTACTACTATTCTTACCATCATTAACATGTGGACTCATCCCACCCATACCACCAATACTACCACTCCGTTCTCTTGATAATAATACATTAGCACCTTGATTAGTTGATGATACACCTTTGAACGCACCCCGACCACAAAGTAAAGCTAAGAATTTCATACGTCTTTCATCATCTATAGAGGTATACTTTGCAGCCTTGGCGCATGCCTTTGCACGTTCCATTGCTGCAATCTTGCCGCTGGGTCTTGCCGCCATTGTTTGTTGAGAGGTAATTGGTTGAGTTGTTGTTGAGGTAGTAGGTGTGTTGGTATTAACTTTTGTTGCAATGGGTAAAGGCATGTGGGCAAGTGCCGCGTTCGTAGCCGCGGCGGAAACGGTACCATCCGTACTTATATTAACTCCTCCCGTTCCTCCCCCCATCACTGCGGCATATTGTGCATTCGACATCTCATTAATGTATTGTAGCGTTCGACCCGTGTGTGCTGTATGTTATGTACTGTTATTTGTATGAGGTTGTAATACTTTTACGTGCTAAATTCAAAAGGATACCGATTTTGCAATGATAGAGTCTCAAGCTACAAGAGCTCGAGTGATTGCCTTCTTCCTCGACTATACTGAACGCTGACAACACTTATAGTTGCCATAACGCCATAGAAGATAGAGGAGCAATATCAGGAATATATAGAGGAGACGATAAGTTGGTATAACAAAAGGCAGCACATACCGAGGAGAAAAGATCAGAGTAGAATTGCAAATATTGATAGAATAATCATGACAGCACAACTTCTTGTACAACAACGTCAACGAGGATCGTCATTCAGTTCTGGCACATCGTCCTACACGACCAGAGGTAGATCATCCTCCATTGGTGGTAGTATAAGCAACGGCAATGCCGTTGCCGGCGGTGGGCATCATCACAATCAACATCATCATCACGGTCATCACAATCAACATCATCGTAAACCACAAAACAAATCCGATCTATGGAAGGGATGCATAAACACCGATATTGGTAATTCGATCATCGTACAAATAGTTGGTATGAAATCATCATCGCATACAGTCTATGCACGTGTCAATCCCAACTGTTCAGCATCAGTTGAAAGTATATCAAAGGTAACAATTGGTAAAGTTATTGAAACAATGGTAAATGAAGGATGGAAACATGTTGCTAAAGAGATATTAGAAAAGCATGTACATGTTGAGACTGTGGATGCATATCCCTCTGCTGCGGAACTATTATCATTGGGATCGGTATGGATATTGAATGAGAGTGAATATGCCAAGGGTAATAACTATCATGCGCATAGACTTAAATCAAGTGATGAAGGTAATACGGGTATTGATTGGTCGAACATGTCCTTGAGAGTTCACTATGTTCCTGATAGATTCTTCGTTGCTAATGAATATGAGTGGAGTAAGTATTGCAAGGGATTGCTATTAGATAACTGTACGAGCGCTACGATCGGCGGAAAGAAGGCTGTGGTACCGATGATGGGATTGCCTAATGGGAAGGATGGTGTCCTAGTTTACGAGGTATGTGTTCTTGTGCATATGATATGCATTGTGTATATCTTGCTCATCTAAATCTATGACTATGTGCCATGCTTCTTTCAAAGGATAATGACATTGGATTTGCAGTATTGAACAAACCAGGAGGCATGCCATGCTTCTCGACAATTAGTAATTGTATCGAAGATGTACAACACATGTTCGGCTCTTCGTTGAAACAACGTGACCCTGCAGCAAATGATCATCCATTTGTGTCCATACCACTCGTACTAGAGCCAGAGATGAATGGCTTGCTATTAGCAGCAACCAAGAAAGAGTTCTGTGGATATCTCACCAAACAACTCAAGACAAGTTGCACATCCAATGCAACAACTACGGGAGTTACCAAAACATACCGCTGTTTAGTATGCATTCGTAACCCTGACAATATCGATCGTATCGAAGCATTAGTTGATAATCAAACAATCATTGAACATTATGTTGATGTACGATCACCCACACCCAAAAAGTTTGCTCGGCAAGTACCTCCGAACAGTAATCACAAATGGGAGAAGTGTCAAATGAAGATTACGGCTGTGTCATCTCAATCAATGAACTTCCGAGCGGCATGTGTCAAGTCCAAGTATGCTGATTCAAATGACTTTACATTGGCACATCGTTTATGGGGCCCAGACAAGAGATGCCCAGCCGAAGAGCTTGGCATTCAGTATGTTATGCAGGTGGATGTTCAGCTCTTAACCAAGGCTCCACACCAGATTCGTGGACAGTTAGCTGCGCTGGGGATTCCAATCGTTGGAGACGCCATGTATGGTGGTGGAGTATGTGAAATGAGAGGACATCGTCACATGTGGACAAGAATGGCAGTACAGATTTGCCATTTAGAATTTACTCTACCGAAGTGGGACGAAGTGGAGACAGAGGATAAGAGTAGCAAGAAGAGAGTATTGGTATCTTCTGATGAGGGTGAGAGATGTGTATTCCACTTAAACACCTGCTGGTGGAGCGAGTACCTCGTAGATTATGAGGCATACTCATTAGCCCAGAATATGGTTAATGTCAATGTTGGGAAGTAAGAGCAGAGGGTATTGAAGTGTGTCCTTCTTCTCTTATGCTCAAAAATAGAGGTTGGTCAAGGTGATAAGAAGAATAGAAATTCGAGGGGCCTGGATTGTTCAATGCCAGGCAAGAACTAGATGAAGATTAATCTAAAAGTAAATGTAAACGATAGGCAAGTTTACTAGTAACTCAGAATTGAACGACGGCCCACATTGCTCATATGTGATGGGTCCTCCTTACATCACTCATTCATCTACTCCCCGATATACAACTAAATCAACTATTATCTCCTTGTCATTGACTTGATCTTTCAATCCCCATACTAATCTAACAAACATATACTTTGTATGTCCCCTAGCATACTTCTAATACTTCTAACCTTCTCACATGACAGATGATCAATATTGATATGCTCATATGTATGGCTCTATTCTTCATTCTCTTCTGCTGCACCTACCGCTAAACCCTCAATTAATGCCTCACATGCAGCATACACTGCACAATCTTTACTAGCATCATCTTGACATCCATAATCATCTGTTTCAAAGCAACACAAATGTGATGTACACAACTTTTGGCATTCGGATATATTGTTGTTCAACTTGCTTTCACTGCATGCCATCACCACCCGCTCGGCAGTTTCTAACAGCTGCTGCTCGTCGTTATTATCAGGTACCATTAATAAAGCGGAACTATTAATTGTAGGTTTATTATTAGTATCAATAACATAACCAATCATTAAACCAGCTCCAATAATAATTGCAACAACTGATATTGCAAATACAACTTGTCGACATACTAATGAAGGACCTTTCCTCGTACTAGGGCCGTATTGATTATTACTATTCTTACCAACTTTAATTGAATTATCTATATCATCATCACTACTTTCCTCAACCAAGTCCGTTATATCGGCTATTCGAGGGTTAGGGTTGTAACGAGTTTTATGTGTTATCGGTAAATCTAAATCATCACCGCCAGATCTTTCTGAGCCATCAGCCCAATCGAATACGGAGTTACTCTTTAATGCTACTACTGTAGGTCTTCCCATTGTTGATAATGCTTATATTGAGGATAAGATGAAGGAATACCTAGCAACAGGGCTATTGATTATTGTCCATAGATTGATGTTTTGTTTTTGAGTTGACCTGCCCAATGACTTCTCATGAGAATGTCGCAGCATGATAGATGTCATCGGTGTGATGGAGCTTGATAGAAGAGAACTCCTCACTTGCTATAGGGGTTCTGTTTCAACAGACTCATAAACAACTAACAAACAAACAACAGATAAAGAATAAAGTAAAGAATATAACACAGGAGAACGGTACAGAGGAGAGACTAAACAACAAAAATGCCGACTTGTACTAATTGCAATCAATATCTCGGTTCCTCCGAGGCAATGGTAAATCATCTAGAAACTAAACACAACATACACGTCAAACTGAATGCATTATCAACACACGTTGCATACTGTTCCGATTGTCATAGATACTTGGGCAAGAAGAAGGCTGGAGTCGTATCTCGGAGGGCATTAGAAAAGCATCTACACATTAGACACGCTATTGATATCGAGGAGTAGAGAAGTAGTATGACATTATGATATAAAAGCTATGTTATACATAGATCCATTTGATTGTTGGTAATACTCTTCTATACTGGCATGATTGTACTAGTACTGCGAGTTGTCTCTATTCAAAAATGCTCGTTCAATACTACAAAGATGGTACGAGTATCTTTGGGGATGATAAACCGACAATATCTTTCAAACTTTGATTCGATTCTACTATACTTCCACTTCAGTCGATATGCGTCCTTTACATATGTATATTTTCTTTGTCTTTGTAGTATCGACTTGTGTATGGACAGCTTGTCTTTGAAAGTATCGCCTGAACATATGATGTGCATGAAGTTTGCTTGGGGTATCCTTACTCATATTTTTCCAACTGTCTCCTCAAAAGATGTCAGTTCATGAAGAAAGTCGTCATATGAACTTTTAATGTCATCTACTACTTTCAAAGCTTTGAGTTGCACCGCTGCTGTTACTCCCGACTTTCCCTTCAATGCTATTTGCAAAGTATCTTCACATTCGTCACAAAGATCGATCAAGATACTGAATTTCTTTTGCAATGATAGAAATCTAAGTAATGTAATACTACTGTCACTACTGCTACTATTCTTTGATGAAGACATGTTCTCTTGAAAAGTATCCAATATGATTTTGCCAGCAGTGCGTGTCTGTGCACTTAATTGCATTACTTTGAAACCAGCCTCATCGATACTTCCATCTTTTATTACATTTAATATGTTATCGACGGCTAAGCGTTGTGTTTGTATAATCTCTACTGCATCTTTATATGTATATAAAAAGGAGGGAGATGGCGGTACAAATTCAATTGCATTACTTGGCGTTGGATGTGTTGCAATAGTTGTAGTTAGACTACTCATGATGGCATGTTCTATGAAATAAGAGCGATTCATCGTTGATTTTGATTGAATTGTTTGTAGAGATAATCCTCGTTCATTGCAAATTAGAAACGCCCAAGGCAGTACTGTCAACTTAAACATCCTACTTGCCAAATATACCCCCTATTGTTCAATAATTGTTCATATGAGAGCCGCCATGATCAACAGTACTGAGCATACGATCGATCAGCAAAAATTTTCTTTGAGGTATCCTCACAAAATTTGGATTTTGACTTTGATACTGAGATTGTTTGCAAGACTCAATGATATGGTGCTTCTACTATGAGCTCTGCTAGTACTTCATATAGTAGCAGGGAATAGCAGTAGATATATCGTCAAATAATGGTACTGTTTGTCGAAAAGCCAGTCGGCGTCCAATGCACTCATGATGAGGCAAGGGACGACGATAATGATGAGATCAAAGTATCTTCTTCATCGACAAATGATACTCTCTTGATTGGTACATGCATAGAGAAAGCAAAGCCTATATCAACAAAAGAAGCTGGAATCATTTTCATGTCGGATAATAATGAGACTCATTATCATATTAATAACAGTATCGAGCAGCCATCGTCGACGAATCATCAATCAATAGAATCAGAACGGATCGATGTATGCAAATTTATACTAATATTACTCGTCGTTATCGGTCATTTCATTGAACCATATTCCAAAGTTGGCAATACAACTGCAACAACGATCATGCATATAATATATAGTTTTCATGTACCAGCATTTGTTTGTATAAGTGGATACTGTACCTCAAGTTTGGATAGTAAAATGAGGAGACGCAAAATGATAAGCAGTTTATTGATACCTTATTTGACATTGCAGTTACTATTTTGTACATGGTATGAATATATAGTGAAGCATAGACAAAACAATACAATAGACGAAGATATAGAAGATGAAAGTATGATGTTCACTCCAAACTGGTCACTGTACAATCAACAACCTTGGTCATTGACATATCCGTTTGCTCATCTCTGGTATCTTGTTTCATTACTAACAATGAGGATATGGCGACCCTTTGCATTAGAAATACGATATACAATACCTGTACATGTCTTGCTTGGCTGTATAATTGGATATAGTACTTATATTGGAAGATATCTATCAATACATCGGACAGTAGCACTAATGCCATACTTCCTGTTAGGGTGTGTCATGAAGGAGAGACGCTTCTTTCCGTATGCCAAGTCAATCCAAATGAAACTTGTAGTATTACTTGCCATCATATTCTTAGTTGGAGCTGCTATATTTGCTACACAACAAGGTATACCAGTCGAGATTTGGTTTCAATCTGATCCATACGATACAGTTTATGGAGAATATTCCTTGTATGGAGGCCTATTTCAATTGGCTTGTTATACATGGACATCAATTGCAATGGTACTATTCTTTGCATTGATACCTCCTCCATCTACTTGTGGAGTTCAATACTATGACGCTGTGGAAACTGAAACTGCTGATGTTCAAACAACAACACCAGATGAGGAAGAAGTAGATTATAGTTGCTCTTACTTGAGAAGATGCTATGACTCTACTCGTCAAAGACAAAGACGACAAGGACATGCAAAAGAGAAAGAACAAGATGCACTTCTTGCTAGAGTATACCTCCGACTAGCAAAGTGGGGACAACGATCTTTATATGCATATATTATACACATGGCAGCCTTGATGCTCTTCACTCAAATTGGATACTATAATCATCTGTGGGAAGTCGACTCTGCTAAAGATACTCATGAACTTGCAAATGGATGGTCAACAACTCGACAAGTGCTTGGTACTGTGATTATGGCAAGTGTTCTAACCATCAGTTTGCTACTGAGACCTTTCTTCCCTACTTGTTTGAGATGTATACTCGAGCCAAATGTTGAGCACATTTTGTTTCAGCCGAAGATCGAAGAGGACACCTCATATAGTTTGGACGTACATGCAAAGGAAGAAAGAGATGGAAGTTAGAAGGAGAGAGTTGATTGATGTAGTTTATATGTTACATTGTAAATTTAAGTCGTTACATGGACATACAAAGATTTCGGAGCAATAGGTACTTCTGAGTGTTTAGTTCAATACTTATTGTACCACAGCCAATACTCCTGCCAATAGCAATGAACCAACATACCAGATAATGATACCACCTGCTTGAGCATTGGCCGAGTTCTTGCGCATCTTCCAGGGGTCATCATTGGTATCCATCTCCTTAAGCGTCACAACAGGGTTCTTCATGCACTCCTTCCTTGCCTTCTTATCCTTCAACTCGGAACATGCCTTGGGGTCTTGTCCAACACCATATCCCTTGCCATTGTTTCCACCCATTGCTTCAGTACCTCGAAGAAACGGGTCAAAATTCAAATCGATTGTGAACAACTGACGTTCACTAAGAATGTATACCTTTTGAACCCCCACTTCTTGTGAAAAGATGACTTGAGTACAGGGCTGATTTACTAATCCGATTTGTGTAGCAGAAAGAATGTCCATAATCCAAAGCCCCTCGCCAGAGCAGAATAGAAGAAGTTTAGTAGCTTTATGTACCTGCATTCCATCCTGAATCCCAGCAGTTACTGGAATAATTGGCGTTACACCTAAAGGTTCAGCAGGATAAGCTGGTTCAAAACACCCTGATCCTCCTGGTTCAACGATGGAGTAAACAGCAGAGTCTCCAAAGCCAAGAAATCCACGAGGCAACTGAACCCCGGCAGTACCTTCAAAACCGCTATCGGAGACATAGAGTGTACACCCTAATCCTGATGCACGATCATCAAACAATGTAATACCATTTGGCCGCTGAAAACCAGTACTCAAAATAGTCACAGTTTTTGTTGTGGTGTCATATCGGTATACGTTAGAACCAAGTTCTGGCTGACCAACACGGAACCCTTGCTCAAATCCATATGGGGGATCTGTAAAGAATAGTACTTTCCCATCCTCAGTAGTTTCAATGTCATTCAAAGAGTTGAAGTTCCTTCCATAGTATGTGTTCACAATTGGAGTTGATTCCAGTGTCTCTGGGTCTAGTTCAAATACTCCCGCACCTGTTCTATTGAAACCTTGGGATAATACAATGATCTTTTTTCCATCTGCAGATTTCCTCATTCCATTTGCCATGGGAATGTCTGGATTAGGAGATACGACAGACAACTCACCAGTGGCAAAGGTTAACTTCATAATATTGATAAACTGTTCCAGCTGTGGCTCAGCAGTGCTTCCCCAAGAAGGCGAACCAACCTCACCAAGGCGATTAGTTGTAAAATAAAGAGCATCATCAAAAAGGTACCTGTAAGCATATTAGCAAACGTGGGCTGCTTAATGAAAAAACTGCAACTTTCATTATCAATAGATGATGGGTCCCAACTTGTACCTTCCTGAGACCTATCACATAATGTTTCAGTAGGTGTAGAGTATACCTGTAGAGATGAAGCAATTGTTATTAAACATTCATATATCTATTCGAATTCTCGTGACAGGGATATGCAGATTATGAATTGCAATGGCAATTGCAATTTATACAATGACAATACAAACATACCTTATTAGGGGATGCAGCGCTGGTGATGATCTTAACAACGGCGGAAGCTAATGATAGTTTCATGGTTGATGTTATTAATATTAATATGTGGCCTGATAGTCCAATAGTATAGAATAGCTTCAATCAATATCAATCAACAGCCTATTATTTAGAGCACCAACCAAAAACACTGCCTCACTGACTGACAGACTCCTTACTTGGCTGTGGATTGATCCCTCGAGTCATTGGAGAAGGAAATACGGTATTGAAATGTCACTGCAATTACTCATGCAGATGCTTTCTGTTATTATGTGCCTCATTCAACTTTTATGTGAGAACATAGTTAGAAGATTTTTTATGAAGCTCTCTTCTTCTCTAAACAAATGCTGTGGACTGCCTCATACCAACGTTATCATTACCAAACTCCTTTCTAGATGGTGCTTTTGAGGCTGAGGTGTGCTTGTACTTTTACTACACTTCGGCAGTATATAGTAAGGTATCCTCAGGTCACATATCTACTCATCTCTTACTTTAATTCTACCACACCTGCTCTCTTCTTTCCTGCACGCAAAGTCACCTCCTTATTACCATCAAATCCATCCATATTCAACACGGCATTCTCATCTGTAATCTTCTCTTCACCCAACTTGGCACCACCACCTTGAATTAATCGACGTGCCTCCTTCTTACTATTAGCCAAGCTCAATTGAACAAACAAGTCAATAAACTTGACACCCGTGTTTGCCTCCTCTTCACTAACAAAGATACGATTCAATCCTTCTGTAGATGCCTGAGCACTCTTCCCACCCTTGAACATACTATCCACTGTATCATGAATAGCCTTCAAGCATTCCCGACCATGTAACAATGCCGTGGCCTCATCTGCCAAAACAATCTTAGCCTTATTAATCTCAGCACCTTGTAACTTACCTTCCATATCATTAATCTCCTCTAATGATAATTCAGTAAATAACTTCATGAAACGGATAACGTCTTCATCACTGGTATTACGCCAGAATTGCCAATAGTCATATTCGCTCAATTTATCGGAATTTAACCATATGGCACCTCCCGCTGTCTTGCCCATCTTCTTCCCGTCACTTGTTGTAATTAGTGGTGCCGTTAAGGCATATAACTGCTTCGAATCAACACGTCTACCCAACTCCACGCCACTAATCATATTACCCCATTGATCACTACCACCTAATTGTAATTGAGCATTATATCTTCGATTTAATTCTAAGAAATCATATGCCTGTAATATCATATAATTAAATTCAAGGAATGAGAATGGTGCCTCACGTTCTAATCGTTGTTTTACTGATTCAAATGACATCATACGATTAATTGTGAAGTAGGTTCCGTAATCCCTTAGGAATTGTAAATATTTCAATGAGGAGAGCCAATCATCATTATTTACCATAATTGCATCTGTATTCTTTGGCTCTGTATCATTAGCTTCTTCAGTTTGTCCACCATGTCCAATTTCAAAGTTTAAAAACTTTTGAAATACCTTGGATATACCATCTGTATTCTGTTGTATAATATCATCCGTTAACATTACTCGTGATTCATCTTTCCCGGTAGGGTCACCTACTTTAGAAGTGCCACCACCAATTAGTACAATTGGACGATGACCAGATTGTTGTAAATGTCTTAATATCATAATTTGTAATAAAGAACCAACATGTAATGAGTTGGCTGTAGCATCGAATCCTAAATAGGCGGATATTGCCTCGTTGTTCGATATTGCATCACATAATAATTTATCTAATTCAGATAGATTTGTACATTGAAAGAGAAAACCACGATCACGCATGGTTATTAGGAATTGTGATTTTAAGTTTTGTAATGCTTCTTCGTCTCGTGCTGCTTCATCGATTGCTGTGGTGGATGTAGTTTCAGTTTCTTCTTCTGTGGCTGTAGAGAAGAGACGAAATTTATTGCAATTGCCGACTCTTGTTGATGTAGATGAAGGGCTATGCAGTCTAGATGATATAGTCGATATAGCTTGTCGTCTAGTACTTGTAGATGTAAGTATAGATCGTGTAAATGCCGATGCGGTTGTTGCCATCATAGCGGCTGATGTTAGGTATGCTGTCATTCTTAAATTCATTGTTCTATCGATTGCAGAGAGTGTATATATCTTGTGTCTAAAATGCTAAATGATGTCGATGACCGCTGTTCTATCGTTTAGCCGTCTTTACTCAATAAAATATAGGCCTATAATCGTTGTTATGTATAGGTTGTTTAATAATAGCTCTCGCTACTTGTTATTGCATCAGCGTGCGTCATTAAGAGCGAGATGGTGAGGGGAGAGTAGAAAGAAGTGGACTCAAGAAATATTGGCGATACAACGAATATCACAGTATTTGTTCTATCGAGAGAGATAGTGTTATTTTACACTTTACACATAATATGTAGGGTATGTTGTAGTGAAGGGGTAGTTCGGCTAAAGCTGCTTAGGTAGCGGTATCAATATATGCTATCGTGATAATAGGGGTTAGCCTTTAGTAAAGAAATAAGTATAAAATGAGCACATCAGATATTAGCAAAGATGGTGCATCAAAATCAAAATGTGATGATGATGTATGTGAGGAGATAGGGAAGTTACAGAATATGAGCACCGCCGACGATAAAGATAATGCATCAATATGTGCCAATTGTGGCAAGGAGGGTGCAAAGAATATATGCAACAAATGTAAAGAAGTAAAGTATTGCAATGCCGCATGCAAAAAGAAGCACCGACACAAACATAAGAAAGATTGTGAAGAACATGTCAGACATGCTGCCGAGTTACATGATGAGAAATTATTCAAAGAACCACCATCAAATGAAGATTGTCCCATTTGTTTTATACGATTGCCTACACTGCGTCCAACGGGGAGCAAATACAAGTTATGTTGTGGAAAAGTTATATGCTGTGGATGCTACTTTGCACCCATATATGATAATCAAGGCAATATGGTTGATGAAGACAAACAAAACCAGTGTCCATTTTGTAGAGTTTTGGCTCCTAAATCAGGTGAAGTCAACGAAAGGTTGAACAAAAGATTGAAGCTTGGAGATGCTATTGCAATTCACAATGTGGGGTGTTATTATCGAGGCGCGACGTATGGATATCCACAAGATGATACCAAGGCATTACAACTTTGGCATCGTGCAGGAGAACTTGGTTATTCCGAAGCATATGTTTGTATTGGTTATGCATATAGCAATGGTAAAGGGGTAGAAATTGATGAGAAAAAGGCCGATTATTATTATGAGATAGCAGCTATGAGAGGGAATGTAAAAGCAAGGTGTAATTTAGGCAATAATGAGGCACGTGCAGGCAATTTTGAGAGAGCGCTGAAGCATTATATGATTGCAGTTAGAGGTGGCTATACTGGCTCTTTGGATACGATCAGGGAGATGTACACAAATGGACATGCAGCTAAAGCAGATTATACAAAAGCATTACAATTATATCAAAAATACTTAGGTGAGATTAAGAGCACTCAGAGGGATGAAGCTGCAGCGGCCGATGAGAAATATCGGTACTATTAGTGTCGGGGAGAGTGTGTGTGATATAGTATTATTCATTAATGAAGGTATTTAGATATTCAATTACTGTCTTCTACTTTATTCTTTAGACAAGTCTTCTTTAGTACCATTCAATCATCATTGGAACTAACTATTACGGGCACGTATACTTGGTTTCTTTTCCGACTTTGCATTTAGAAACACCCCAAGTTCTCCCCATAAAGCAGGATCCTCCACTGCAAGCTTCATAATACCTGGATCCATCAATGCCTTGGCCATATTCTTTTTGATAAACTCAAAGCAACTGTCTTGAGTCTAGGGGAATGTACATGAGCACATATTGTAACATCTTTTGTACATTGTCAAGTCGGAGCTTCCTTACACAATTGTCAACTAAGATTTCAACGAGATGCCTGATATCATACTCAAGCCACGTTCACCAATATTACCATAGTGAAATGAATCCCAATAGTGCACGGATACTAATAATACCGATACCTTTCTTTATCAAATTCAGCAGCTTTATCCCTCTGGATACTCTTAATCTCAATCAAGTACTCTTGATATGATTGTAAAGCTTTTGTGTAATCACCTTTTGTTGCTTGTCCATTTGAGTATTCTTGTTTGATCTCATTCAATGAGTCGACTTCTCCGCTCTTTATTGCAATCATATGGTGTTTCAGAGCCCTCTCAATATTACCTGCACGTGCCTCTATATTTCCTAGGTAGTACCTTGCCGATGTCTCTCCCTTCATAGCAGCCAATTCATAAAAATAATTCGCCTTTTCCATATCAACTTCCACACCTAAACCATCATTATACGAATATCCGATACAGGTATGAGCTAGAGCATTGCCAAGTTCTGCTGCCCGGTGATATAATTCTAATGCCTTGGTATGATCTTGTGGATATCCATACGTCCCATCTCGATAGTTACATCCTAGATCGTGAATTGCAATGGGATCATTCATCACCACTCGTTTTATTGTCCTTTTATCTATTTCCTCGTCTGATTTAGGCCCCGGAGTTCTACAAAATGGACACTTTTGATTATCAACTTCATTTCCTTGGTTGTCGTATATAGGTGCATGACAGCATCCACTGCAAATAACTTTACCGCAACATGTCATATATCTCCATCCCGATTCTAATAAGGGTGTGGTCATGAAACAAATTGGACAATCTTCCTTTGGCGGAGGTTGTTTAAATAACTTCTCATCATGCAACTCGGCGGCACGTTTCCTACATTCTTTTTTATGTTGTGGCCGATGAGCAATTTGACATTCTCTACTGCAATATTTAACCATCATACATGCTGTGCAGTTTTTGAGTTTATCACTTTCCTCTTCACCCTTACCACAATTGGCACACGATGATACCATATCAATATCTGTTTTATTGTCTGTATTCATCAGGGTACAATTTTTGTGTATAAGATGTGCACTTGTTTTGTTATTGTGGTAGAAGAATTCTTTAAAAGACAATAAAATCTAAACCTGTAGTTCCTAACCTAATTAATATGTAGGGGGGGGGGGTTGTATTGCAAGCACCTACAAACCATCGAACAAAGTAGCGGCCGAATAGAGCGCCGGCAGTAAAAGGTATCCACATACTCAGCTTTAGCTCTCAAAGGAGAGTGGGAGTCTTTTGGCGATCTACCGACCAGCAGCTGAAAGATACTGCTAGGAAATAATTAACTTCGGGGGTAAATTATTGTCCCTTGGGTACTAACCATTATTTGTATTGAGCAATCTGATACATACTTTCTCCCTAGGGATATAGGGGTAATCATTACGACAATACCAATGTGCAACCACCACAAACACAACTAAAATAAGCCCATAATTCTCTTCTACAATGGTGGCCGCTCCTAGTATCAATATAAAACGAGTAATGTCGAAACCAGATCAGGATAATATGCCTGACGACAAACGTTCGCGTGGTGATTTGGATAATAACGAGGCAACCTTGACAGCTGTTGAACAATTAAGTTTAGATGATGGTACTAATAATGAACAGCAACAAGATAATATACCAACCACACCACCATTAATGGTAGGAAGTTGGCCACCCTTTTCTAATATGACTATACCCAAACGTGAAATGTCAACCCATTCAACATTATCAGATGAAGAGGAGGCATTAACTTCGTCACCGGGTGGGATGAGAGTTAGAGTACAGGGTACATTAAATGTACCAACCTCAACAACTACAAATAATAACAGTAGGGGCACACCACCCCGTCCACCTACTATGATTGCAACATCCAATTCGGAAACTAATTTACGACGTCAAATATCGGATGGTTCATCCAATTCACCACCAACTAATCGTAATAATAATAATGGTAATAGAGATAATTCTAACTCTAATCGATCATTACATAGTCGTTCCTCCTCCGAGGGAAATGGCACAAGAGGTACATCAGGCCCTGGTGGTGATAATAAGTCAGTGGGTAATTGGGGTTGGTTCGAGGATGTACATGCACATGAGAATGCATTTCTACCTGGAATATCTGCTGGTGGAAGAAGTAGAGATAATAGTATGAAGAAGGGACGTGGTACAGCGAATAGGGATGGTAAAAAGAAGGGTGGTGGTTTGTTTCATATTGGGAGTGAATTAATGAGTAATGTTATTGGTGCATTTGAACAACCAAAGCAAGGTAAGATTTGTGTTGATTTTGTTAAAGTTTATTTGGGTATATTATTTGTGTTGGAGTTGGGATAGTTGTTGTTGTATCCTGTTCCCGTATGTTTTGTGTTAGACTCATTGAAGAAGAGTTGTTTCCTACAGCTACCTACTTCGCCGGTGTTCTCTTGAAGAGCAATTCTACTTTCTTCTTGCTATTTCAACTTCTTATTTATCTAACTAACTTTCCCTTTGCTTTGCAATAATGCTCTCTCTATTTACTGGATTCAATATATGAATGCCAATAATCAATACCCTCCACCATTTATAATATGTCATTCGCCATCATCATCATCATCATCATCAATAGAAAACACAATGGCAGTTACGGCACCAACATATGTCCTTGAAGAATCCCTATCAAGTCAAAAACTATGGAAACAAACTGCCGGTAATCGACCACCTCAACCAGTGGAGGAACGTGCCTTCTTTGAACAAATGTGGGCACAGAACTTTACAAGGTCAAAAGTCAAGTATGAGATACCCGTTGAGGTATTAACGGCATCTACTCCTATATCTATATCGCCATTTAATGATTTTGGTGAGGATGGTGTGGCTGGACCGGGGGGTAATTTATCGAATTATAACCTAGCGGCACCGTTCAATATGAAAAGTGGTGATGAGCAGTGTGCTGCCGATCCTGCCACTGTTAAGGCAGCTCAAGCGGATGTTGCCGAGGCTACCTTAAATCAACATTTGAATAGTAATGGTGCGGTTGAGATGTACTTCGATCCGAACCGACCCAAGGATTATAATCTCAAGACATTGGGCCCTCATCAACATCATCATACGTTGGTGAACAAGAAGGTTAAGAATGTAGGAGAAGATAATGATGAGATGACGGTGGTAGTTCGAGGAGACAATGTCTTCGGCACGACGGTTAGCAAGAGTTTCCCTCGTGTGAACCATCGTGGTGAACAAGTTGATGGGATTGATACGGTTAGCATATCCATTGCTAGTTACCGTGTCGTTGAATCCAAGAAGCATGGCAAGTATGCCCAATACCTAGTCATCTTTTGTGACGGTAATTTCCGCAACACCGTGGGCGTGTGGAAGCGATATTCGGACTTCTCCGAACTTAGTAGGAAGGTAACTAGTGGTCACTCCGAGACTTGTGCGGCCAACCTTAACCCACTCTCGGCCGCGGACGATCACGATGTGGAGATATTGCCAAATGCCATTACAAGTTGGAACTTACTCAAGAAGAGACAGAGATGGTATCGATGCCTCGATGCTGGATACTTGTCCCTCAAGGTCTTTTTACTCGAGAGGTTCCTCCATGATATCTTATTTGAGAGCTCTAACCCTCAGATTCTCCGTGACTTTGTTGGGGTTACGTCTTCTCAGGAGAGTAAATTGAATACAAAGGGATGAGAATTCCTCACCAGACAGGACGGCACCCGTCCAACTTTTTAGGTGTAAATAGTACATATGGATGTAAATTTAGATTTTGGTATACTTAACGCAAGCTTAGCTCGGTTCTTATACATTATCTAATTCACTTATTTGTGTAAACACTTTCACTTGATAAAGATCTAATAGTAACGATAATCATCATCGGCAGCAGCGGCTTTATCCCTCTGGGGACTTTTTATCTCGCCCAAATATACTTGATATGATTGTAAAGCTTTTGTATAGTCTTCTTTTGTGGCATCTTCATCTGAGTGCAATTCTTTGATATTATTCAGTGAGTTGGAATATCCACCTCTTGTTGCAATCATGTAATGTTTCAAAGCTCTATCCATGTTTCCTGCTTCCATTTCCATAAAGCCTAGGTTATGCCTTGCTACTAGATTCCCTCCGATAGCTGCTCGCTCATAGTAATGTGTAGCCTTCTTCTTGTCAATTTCTACCCCTTGACCATTTTCATAAGCGTAACCAATACCGGCATAAGCTGCATCATCACCAAGTTCTGCTGCTCGATGCCATAATTCTAATGCCTTTTTATAATCTCGTGTAAATCCATATTCCCCTTCTCGATAATTATTTCCTACATTGTATATTGCAATAGGATCTCCGACCTCTACTCGTTTATTTTCTCTTTCATTTGCTTCCTCATCTGAAGTAGGTGCTGGAGTTCTGCAAAATGGGCATTTTTGATTATCAACTTCATTACCTTGGTGGTCATATAAAGGAGCACACTCACATCCACTGCATATAGTTTTTCCACAACAGGAATAATATGTACTTCCCGTCTCAAGTGTCGGTATTCGTAGGAAGCAAATTGGACAATCTTCTGCTGCTTGTGGTTCTTTGAATAGTTCTATATCATGTTTCTCAGCGGCAAGTCTTTGATGCTCTTCACAGTCTTTCTTATGCTTCTTTTTGTGTTTCTTCTTACATGCGGCATTGCAATACTTCACTTTATTGCATTTGTTACATATATTATTGACATCGCTATCTTCTTTCCCGCAATTTGCGCATACCGATACCACCACATCTGTATTATTTAAACTCATATGTAACATATTGTTCACCTCATCACATACACCATCTTCATTTGATTTTGATGCACCGTCTTTGCAATCTAATGTGCTCATATTTTCATACATACTGATATATTACTGTTTGCGTCGTTGAATTTTTCTGAATCACCATTAGATATAATCATATTGTTTGTATAATCGGAGATAGTGTCAATAGAGGAAGTTTAGTTTGGTAATATAACTATTTTTACATGATCATTCTTTCATAAAAAATGCACATCTTGTGCACTTTTTCTTATTCGGCGCCGTCTCACTGCCGCATATATCACATACACTCGGATGATTCAACTAATGTACTTATTGACTATGATGCTAAATGTGTGAGATATATACTGATATATACCTAGAAATTTACCTCTTGGCTCTCATTGGTGGAAGTTCCAAGTTCCAAGATTAAATTTTTAAGTCCACAAAAGCACATAATAGTGGCGGCTATTCTGTACCCCTACTGTTACTCGTTGTATTCACGGCGATATTGGCAGCTCTGGCGTCGTCGTCATCATATATATACTTTCAAATTCCAACTAAATTATCACTCAATCATAAAATTGGTCGTTATTATCTCTATAAAGTGTGTGAAGTGCTTACAGTTTGTTGGGATCGGATCAGTTAATAATATCCCTTCCACGCGTAAACCCAAAAACTTTTTTGGGTTAAAAATTCTTAACCCATAAACTTTTATGGGTTAAGGCCATGGTGATATTGAATGCCTTAGATTGCCTCAATGGCCGAATGCTTGCACAGGATTTGAGTTGAGATGTATTAGAAGCGACGTACGGGGCCGGTGGGCTCCGAGCGGCGGCATGGGGATATCGACATAGCCGCCAAAAAGTGACTTTGAGTATGATTTAAGCTAAATTGTAGTATTCTCGTATTACGATGGCTCTTCCTGTGGTGGTCGCGGTATCACACCATATGCATGCTGTGTTGTTATAGTTATGAAGATTGGGTCTGAGCGGCAGTAGTTGTATTAACATCGATCTTGACATAGGTGAGTGGGGATACCTGATGCCTTGTTTTTAGTACAATTTTAACACCTAATTATTGTATTGAGCTCATAATATTGCATTGGCACGTCGCAATTATCATCTATAGAGCGTATAATAGTCATATGTATACTTGGGGTACGTTGTGGGGTTGTTGTGGGGTGTGTTGAGGGTTCGTTTATACGAATTATACCATAATTTGGCATCTTTTATGGGTGGTAGACGTAGTATTACTTGATTAGGCTTAGATAAGCGTATGATGGCGTTGTTTTAGATAGGAGATATTGTATTTATTCCAATGGTTTGTTTGTATTTAGTTTGGGGCGGCTGTAAGAGACGGTTGATGGTATATAATATGCAAATCGGGTGGTATAAGATATGTGTTTTAAGTAATCGAGAGATCATAGACATAGAGAATGGATCAGAATAGATGGTTCTAGCAGTATTACTTAACGATGCATAATAATACAGTTTATTTGGAATGTATATCTTTATACTTATAATCTTTAAATGCATGTATTCACAATTAAAGGGGTATATGTTCCCTTCACAACAACAATTGATAACTGGGTATGTATATAATGTTCCCTTCGCCGAGGTTCAGCCTGTCAAAGCACTGTTCCCTTATGAATTGTTATCATTGTCATTATTATTATTGTCTTCAATTGCTGTACTTGTTGCTTCATCATCTGTTGTATTCATTGTTGCGTCACTGAAACTTAGGTTGGTACTAACATTGTGCCGGCTAGAGTCAAACTGAGATACTGATACAGTGACGATTGATGTTGAATTGATACCAGAGAATGCACGCGTCCGAGCTTGGAGATGCCATTTGTCGACGCAAGACATCTGGGTGTAGTGGTTGATAAGTTCACCTTCCGAGTTTCGTTATCTCACAAATTCAACCGATCCCTAAACACTTGCCATAAAGGTGACGCATCCCCAAAGAAGTAATTTACTACATCATTACGAGTTGGATGTTCTGTATTAAACACTTTCTTACACTGTTCCTTCACCTGACGTAATTCTTCTGCACTTAATTTCCACTGCCGTTGTTTGGCATTATTAATACCAACTCCTCCAAAATCATTAGTAGGGGTCCATCTTCCCGTACTATCTGAGCCGGGCATATCATCATCCTCATCATAAAGAGCAAAATCATTATCATCTAGGTGTGATCTACTCTCACCTATCCTATTATAATTAGGCTCTTCATTAAATGAATGCTCCTCCTCCCCAACATCATCATCTATTTGCTGACCCTGTGCACCACCCCCCACAACGCCCACACCAGCTGCTATTTGTTCAGGCATACCAACGGGTGATCCTTCGGTTGATACCGACGGAGGTTGGTCTGCTGACATGTTGCTATAGCGGCAATGGCGTGTGGTCTATTGGCATTTATTATGGATGATTTAATAAAATAACAGCAAGATTAAATTAATTAAATCGTTGAGTATAGGTGCCTGGAGAACAAATAGACCGACCAATATTGTTGATATACTAGTTGACGGCGTGCGGAAAGTGGTTGGGCAGCCTAGAACGGCGTATTGGACCTGCTACTGGTTGGTAGCGGCCATGGCTATTAAACCCAAAAAAGTTTGGGGGTTTAATTTTTACCTAGGGCGATTTTACTAGGTAAAAATCCGAAGGGATATTGTCTCAAGGACAATATTGATAATATCAAATTTACATACACTACAACAAAACAACGTGTACCTCCCTACAAAACAAGCAAGTATTCAAATACATACCTAGATTATGAGCATGAATAATAAAACAGATATGAATATAGTATCATCGTGTGCAAATTGTGGCAAGGGTGGAGAGCAGAGTGGTAAACTAAAAAACTGCGCAGCATGTATGATGGTGAAGTATTGCAGTAGAGATTGCCAAATTGCTCACCGACCACAACATAAAAAGGCATGTAAGAAACGCGTGGCCGAGTTACATGATGAAGAACTATTTAAACAACCTCCACCACAAGATGACGATTGTCCAATTTGTTTTCAAAAATTACCAGTACTCAATACGGGAAGGAGATATCAATCATGTTGTGGAAAAGAGATATGTGCTGGATGCGAATATGCGCCTGTGTATGATAACCAAGGCAATGTAGTCGATAATCAAAAGTGTCCTTTTTGTAGAACTCCATTTTGTAAATCACGCGAGGACATGATTGCTAGGTTGAAGAAACGAGAGGAGGCCGGTGATCGCATTGCAATCTATAATATGGGAAATTATTACAGAGATGGAAGAAACGGATTTCCACAAAATCATACCATGGCATTAGAATGCTATCATAGGGCAGCACAGCTTGGACATGCTTTAGCGTATAATGATACTGGTTATTGTCATGAATTTGGTAGAGGAGTAGAAGTTGACAAGAAGAAGGCCAACCATTATTATGAAATAGCAGCAATTGGGGGAGATGTAGTAGCGAGGCACAACCTTGGTATTAACGAGAAGTATGAGGGCAATATGGACAGAGCATTGAAACACTTCATGATTTCAGTGGGATGTGGAGATAATCACTCTTTGGAGATGATTCAAAAGTTATACTCCAACGGCCTTGCAACAAAAGATGACTACAGGAAAGCATTACATTCCTATCAGACGTATTTGAGTGAGATTAAGAGTGTCCAGAGGGATAAAGCTGCTGCGGCTCATGATGGTTATCGTTATTATTAGTATGAGTTAATTCTTTGAGTTAATTCATGTTATAAACTATTTACAATAGAGGTATTTCGGAAATTGGTCTCAATACTAAAGGATAGTATATAGTTTCATTTAACTTTTAAGATTGAGAGATGATATAACATCTAAAGCTGCCCTTCGTCCTTCACATGCTGCTCCAGGTACCAAACTAGAATGCTTTGGAGATGTATGTTCCCCTGCTAAGAAGATACTCTTCCCAATTGGCATACCAAGTACCTTCCGAAACTTTGATGGAGCAGGAAATGAATATGCACCACGGATGTACTCTTCTGCCTTCCAATTCTGTACAATTGGTTCTCCTATTATATTCTCACTTCCCATTCCATTATATACCTCATCTATACGTTCTAGGACTGCTTTTCCCAATTTATCATCCGATAATTGACATAACTCTTTCGCATTCTTATTACCAATTGCAACAAAGGCACATACATGTTGATTGTCTAATCCTTTCCCAAGCAATGGGTCATATATAAGAGCTAGATCATCACCATTCTTTACCAAATTTAACATTGTACCACAGTAATTTAGATCTTTGTAAAACTTTTGTTTCATTTGCATTAGAACTCGAACTCCGGGAGGCATTTTGATTGATTGTAATGAATTTTGTATATCTTGTGGTAGAGGTGGTACAAATTCAATGATGTTTGTCTTAAGTACTGCCAATGATGCTGTGCATATTAATCGATTTGCTATACGGGTTGTACCATCCTTGAGTGTTAATGTAACTTCTGTGTTATCCCCATTATCATCCTTCATATTGTATTCTACTTTTGATACTGGACTATTGAGCACGACACAATCTTTAACTTGCTCGTATAGATTTGACAACATCCAATGATACCACGTAGTGTCATAAAACTTTGTTTCCTTATATAGCCATGTCATTATACGGCTTTTCTTATTGTTAAAGTACATTGTTGGCGAGTAAGGTATAAGTTTTGGTACTACCACATTCTTATCATTATTATCGTCATCAACCAAATCTTGCATGATCGATTGCAATACTTTGGCACCTTTCACAGAGTGGATCCACTCGGCACCTAAATCTAATGGCGTACCAGCATTACCATTAGAAGATAGTATAGTATGAGGTGTAGTTGCCTTGAGACGACCACCTACTTTATTAGATGCCTCGAGGATAACAATTGATTTGAGTGGTATTCCCATTTTCTTGAGTGAGCAGGCAGCTGATAAGCCTGCCACACCGGCGCCGATTATGACGATTGTACCATTGTATGATGATGCTCCTGATACATTAGAAGACACTGTGGGGAAGTTTGGACAGAGATGATGGCCAAGGAACTCCATTATATATTGTAGAGAAATAGCAAGAGGTTTATCCAATAGCCTCACACAAAAAAGGATACCGCATCTTGAAGACATAAAGACAGAGTATGTAAGAGGTAAGAGAGGCTGCTCCTTACTATTGGTATTGACAATCTTAAACCTGATAGGGAACGTATAAATCAATTCTAGGTTTATGCAGCTCGTGGGTGGCATGCACTCTAATCCCAAGAGGTTATCCATCCTCAACTTGATTTGATTCTCTAATAGTAACCATACTCTTCATTATCATATGCTGCGGCCTCATCCCTCTGTTTACTCTTGATCTCACTCAAGTATTCTTGATATGATCGTAATGCTGTAGTGTAGTCTTCTTTTGTTGCATTTCCTTTTGTGTATAAATCTTTGATCTCTTTCAAAGAATCAATGTGCCCACCCCTTACTGCGATCATGTAATGTTTCAATACTCGGTCATAATTGCCTGCAAACTCCTCCTTGATTCCTAGATTGTGCCTTGCAATTAAATCTCCCCCCATGGCTGCCAACTCATAATAATGTATAGCCTTCTTCCTATCAATCTCTACTCCTCTACCACGATCGTAAGCAATACCAATATTCACATAAGCTTCAGCATAACCAAGTGTCCCTGCCCGATGAAATAATTCTAATGCCTTGGTATGATCTCGTGGAAAACCATTAATCCCATCTTGATAATAATTTCCTTTAGTGTAGATTGCAATGGGATCATCTAACTCCACTCGTGTCTTTACCCTTATAATTATTTCCTCATCTGAAGTGACATATGGAGTTCTGCAAAAAGCACATTTTTGATTATCAACTTCATTGCCTTGATTATCATAGACAGGTGCAAAAGCACATCCACTACATATAACTTTTCCGCAGCATGAATAATATCTCCATCCTTTATGTAGTGTAGGTATTCGTAGGAAACAAATTGGACAATCTTCTGCTGGTGGAGGTTGCTTGAATAACTCTTTGTCATGTTTCTCAGCGGCAAGCTTGAGTTCTTCATCACGTAATTCAGCAGCATGCTCAGTAGCAAGTCGGTTATATTCCTCGCATTCTTTCTTATGTTTGTGTCGATGTTTCTTTTTACATGCGGCATTGCAATACATAACCATCTTACACTTGTTACATGTGTTCATCGTATCACTACTCCCCTCCTTTTCACAATTTGCACATACCGGGATACTGGCCGAGGCAGTTGATGTTATACTATTATTAGATATGTTCATACTATTAATACCGTCGGAGATTGATGAGGTAGTATTAGTAATACAAAGAATATTTTCACATACACCACCTTTCATAATTTTTTGTTCACATGATGTGCTCATAATTTGTTTACTTGATGACCCACTACTGCATATACCACAAGCATCATTTGATACTTCATCTGCTATTGAACTACTCATTATAACACTAACACCAATGCTCAAATAATCAACGCTTAAATACCACTACTATCAACAATAAATGAGATAAGTGAAACTTTTGAGTCAAAATTGAAAGTTTCGATAAAAAGAGAAGTTTCGACTAAGCATCCTCATATGTGTGCTGTAACGGCGGCGGCAACCCTCATAAATCTCCTTTGATATGCAAAGAACAGCGCTATTCACATCGCTATTGACAACATTGTCATCTGCATTTCAAACTCCTATCGTATCGCGTCGTACTCTAAGACCTACACTGATCAATATCAATCAACACACCAACTTATTCTCTTCTTCCACAACAAAACTAAACATGTCAGTAGTAGACAAGCCATACGGTTCCTGGTCCTCCCCCATAACATCTAAATCAATAACAGCAGGATCAGTAAAGTTAGGTAATATACATTACAATCCACATACCAATAACTTATATTGGTTAGAAGGTCGACCACAGGAAGCTGGACGAAATGTACTTTGTAAATTTGATCCACTTGATGATAATGCTAGTGAAAGAGGTGGTATTGATATAATGAGTAGTAAAGAGAGTAATGTTCGGACTCGTGTACATGAATATGGTGGTGGGGCTGTAGTTCATGGAAAGGTATGATATGATTTTGATGTGCATATGTATAGCACACTTTCTCTTGCAATTTTATGCACACTAACAAACTTGAAAATGTGTGTGGTTATGCATTGCAACTGTTATGTCGAGATTATCTTCTTTTATGTGTGTTGCAAATATGTTTAGATTACTTTTCTTTTTGCAATTGATATGCTAACATTATATATTTGTGTGTAATACTCTAATATAATAGGATACAATCTACTACTCTGAATTCTCAACACAACGTCTCCACAAACTAAATCCCGAAGGATCAAGTACACCCATAACACCCGACGTTGAAAATGCCAAATATAGATATGCCGATGGTGTATTATCATCTAATGGCAATGTAATATATTGTGTAAGAGAAGATCACACGAATCCAAAACCATCAGAAGTTGTTAATGAAATAGTAGCACTTGATGTTAGAGATGGCTCAATGAAAGTTTTAGCAACGGGAAATGACTTTTATGCCCATCCTCGTATATCATCAAACGGACAGAAACTAGCATACATTACGTGGAATCATCCCAATATGCCGTGGGATAGTACTGAGTTACGAGTCACCTCGATTTATAAAGACTCATCTAATAAATCAGCTGATCATAAATTGATAGCAGGAGAAGATGGTAATACGTCTGTGATTCAACCTACATACCAGGGTAATAGACTTTACTATATATCTGATGAAAGTGGATATTATAATATTTACCGTGCTGGATATAAGGAATCTATATTACCCATGTCGTATGATTTTGGTGGTGCAGCACCCGGGTGGGCATTAGGCCAGCAAGGGTTCTGTTTCATGCCAGGCAACGATGGCCGGTTAGTAGCGCAGTACAGTAAAGATGGCAACTCGGTAATGCTAACAGCAGATGTCAGTGATGGCAATGCACCAGCTAAAGATATTAAAGAATACAGTGGTGAAAAAGACGGGTTACCAATGATGTTTGGTAGTGTTATTCCTAGTAGTGATAATGATGTTTACTTTGTTGGTGGATCACCATCTGTACCCTCGAGTATATACAAATGGAATATGGAATCCAAAGCTCCTGCCGAAGTCTTGGCATGTTCATCATCATTAAGTTTTGATAAGGAATTAATCTCCGTTCCTAAACAAGTTGAATTTCCAACTACTTTGGGTACAGCCTTTGGATATTATTATGCACCCAAGAATGGTGGATACACTTGTACTACGGATAAGGCACCACCGCTACTTGTCAAGGCACATGGAGGCCCTACGGCATGCACTGGGTCCTCTTTTAATGCTGGCATACAATACTGGACAAGTCGAGGCTATGCTGTATTGGATGTCGACTATGGTGGGTCTACTGGATACGGACGAGATTATCGACGTCGTTTACGTAAATCATGGGGAATAGTTGATATAGATGATGTATGTAATGGTGCCGAGTATCTTGTCAAGGAGGGGTTGGCCGATGGAGAGCGTCTCTGTATCGATGGTGGGAGTGCCGGAGGATATACCACACTTGGTGCATTAGCCTTTAAGGACGTGTTCAAGGCAGGCACATCACTCTATGGTATCGGAGACTTGACGGCATTAGCTGGTGATACTCACAAGTTTGAAAGTCGCTACCTTGATGGATTGGTTGGGGCATATCCTGAAGAAGAAGAGTTGTACAAAAAACGCTCACCAATCGAATCTGTGGATACACTATCATGTCCAATCCTCCTTCTACAAGGTGTTGAGGACAAGGTAGTACCACCAAATCAAGCCGAGATGATGCACGAGGCATTATTAAAGAAGGGTATTCCTACCTGCCTGAAAATGTACGAGGGAGAGCAACACGGTTTCCGCAAAGCTGAGAATATTGAAGATGCATTAGACAGTGAACTAGCATTCTACTCGAGAGTGTTCGGTATCGAGGGAGTACCAGGAATGGTTGATATCAAAATTGACAATCTGTAAACTCAATCTTTCTTTACACGTTCTATAGTATTGGGCATTTGTTACAGTCTATCAGTGTAACAGCGTCTATCGGCGTACGTTGGATACATGGTGAATTAGAATAGTATCGTGTTACAATTAAGTACTTATTAAGGTAGTCGTTTTCAATGGAGTACAGAATAGTAGCAGTAGTTCGCGCGGTAGTATTTCTTTAGTGGACATATTATAAGGTGGTATGAGGTGATTTTTTGCTTTTGCTAATTTTTAATCTCATTTCCACAAGCAAGACAATCAAGCAAACACTCGAACTCACTCAACCAACATTCAACATGGCTGCTAAGAAGAAGAAAGCAAAGGGTAAAGGCAAGGCAAAGGAGAAACAGCTCGATGTACCAGCTGAATGGATTGGAAAATCAGTAGAAGAACTTCGGTCATTGGTTAGTCAATTAGAAAGTGATTTAGACGAAAAAAGAAAAACTCGTTCGAGGTAAGGTTTTGTTGTATTTGCCTACAACTTGCAGATTGTCTCTCTCCTACTATCATCTTGTCTATTCTCATCTAATACCTCCTCTTCACTATACAGAGCCCAGGCCGAACATTCATCTATCCAATCATATTATGATATTACAAAAGAACAGAGTCGTGAATTGGATATGCGCATTGAGAAGAAGGATTTGGAGATTGAGAATGCACAGGATGACAACGACATTGAGCTCAAGGTTTACCGGCAAAAGACAAACTTTATTAAATATTGTCATAACAACAAGTTAAAGGATGCTGTTACAAAGAATGAAAACAAGATGGGCACTGCCAATACAAATCATACCCAAAAAGTGCAAGGTTTAGAGGAGTCAAAGACAGACAAGAGGAACGAGCTATCATCAACAGAGGATCAACAAACTACCGACATTGCCAATCTACAACAAGATACTCAAGTGGATGTAACACACATAAAGGAACGACTTAATGCTGATGTGAAACTCTTTGAACAGCGATGTGACGAGTACCATGACGAGCTCAAGAAAGAGTTGGAGTCTAGAAGAGAGTCCGAGCTCAAGCTTATTGTTGCTAGAAAAGACAAGCACTTGAATGATATATCAGAATCACACCAACATAGATGTGAGGATATGAAAGTATACTTTGATGGTGTAGAACGACAACAAGAGATGGATATTGAAGATTTGGATGCTGAGATTCGTAGACTAAAGAAGAAGGCTGTTGAGAATGAAGCCAAGAGTAATGACTTGAGACAAAGCAATGAAACGAACGGAGAAGAACTTAGGACATGTTCCGAAAAGGTTGTCTTGTTGACGAGTAAAACAAAGGACAAAGAAAAGAATAGTATGTCACTTCGGAACACAAATGCACGACTATCAGTTGCACGGAAAGCAATCGTTGAGGCTAGGATACACTTCAAGGAACTGCAAGACAAGTTTGCAGCAGTGGAAGAGGAGAGAAACAACTTGCAATTGGGCATTGAGGATGCCAAGTCTGCGGTAGTAGAACAAGATTTGCAAACAAAAGCTATATTGCAACAGAAGGTAGAGAATCAACAAGATAGGAATGCAACAGTCGAGGCTCATTTGATGCACATATCAGCTTCTGCTGGATTAAAGGATGATAAGACGCAGATACTGAAAGACAACATGGAGGAAACTTTGATACAAACGAATCTTGATATTGATAAACTTCGAATTCGCATTGCCAATGCAACCAAGAAGTACAATGATGCTCGGAAAGAGTTGCAAACGCGAGGCATCTCAAGTGATGAACTTGATTCATTAAATGCACGAAGAGAAGTTGTCGATAAAGAGAATATAGCTGTGCATTCCTAAAATCTAAAACTAGATGTGTGTTACCTTATTTCTATGTCATCATATCGTCCAAAAAGTAACTCTCACTTGTCTAAGTCTCTCCAGACTCGACGACGGTCAACACCAGTGGTGATCCTCTAATACTCGAGCCATCAATTGTGACGTCTAGAAAATAAGCTCCAGTGACTCGAGGTGTATAAAGCACAGAATAAGTGCCATTGTTATTGTCAGTAATTGATGTACTAATACCTCCTTCATTTTGATAACTAGATACGAGTACCTCTACATTTGATCCTCCAGTCAAGAGTAGGTTTCCTTTCCCATCTCTACTCTCAACTAGGAACTCATACTCTTCTCCAGTTATTGCCGTCTCTTCAAAGCCAAATGATGTTGATTGAGATGCATCCAACGTACCAGGAGACACCAATGGATGATATACAGAAGGATTGCCCACGGTTGTATAGTACCAAAGATTATTGGGAGGGATAATCGCCTCCAAAGTAGATGGACTGCTCCACTTTAACATAGTAAAGGCATTATCTTGATCGTCTTCTAATGACTTATATCGAAGAGTGAATGGAATTGTCTTGCTCGACTTCATAGTGATACTCATGGACATTTTGGGATAACAAGATTGCCACGATACATGTTGATCATCAATGTCTAAACTAGCATAACCTCCATCGTTGCATTCCACAATGATTTCATACTCCTCACTATGATCTGCAGAGAGTTTGCCCTCATACACGGCACCAAAGTGAGTTCGTGTATCGATTGAATCATCATCTTCCCAATACTTGTTGATAGTACTTGTAACTTCTGTTTTCACTTGGTAGTCTGGCAACAAGTCTGGTGTAGAATAATATGATGCTCTCAATCCTCCAGGAGAGTATGTACTGAGACTCATCTCGTATTCACCAGAAACATTGGAAGTGTAATCGAGAATGAACAGTCCATCTCCAGATTCCTTCACTAACCGAGAAGTTGTATAGTTTCCAACTAGATTGCCATACCTGTCTAGTTCCCAATCAAGACTTTGATGTCGCGAGGTTAGAGTCATGCTCATTTCAATTCTTTCGATTGCATAATGAACGGCGTTGTTGTATTGGTCTCGACCTTGTACTTTCACTTGATTGGTTTCACCAACAACTCCACTAACTAGGCCTTGTCCCTCAACAATACTATGAGGACCGCTCATAACATTTGGAGAAACAATCAAGGGCGAGCCATTGATACTCTCTCCGTTCTCATCACTAACAACTAAAGTGTATTGGCCACTAATAAAGGCCGTGTATGAAACTAGATACTGTCCATTGCCAATAAAGGATGTAGTACCAATCACTTCAATCTCATCGTCACTATCAACTCGACTTAGGCTAACATCAAAGTGGGCATCATCGTTCACCTTGTTGTTGCCGCCATCATCCTTTGCTTGAATGATAAACTGTGCTTCCTCTCCTGCCGTTGTTCTAGAAAGACCCACACCACTTGCCGAAGAGACCGTCGATGAGAATGTACCAGGCATGACCGTGACATTAAACGGTGAGTGATGAATGTGTAAATCGTTCAGCTTGATTGATAGGCTAATGTGTCCTGCTTTTTTGGGAAATATTGTGACTAAATACTGCCCGCCGCCCATGTATGACGTTGTAGTTTTGTTGGTATCAATATCATCACTTTCAACAGAGACAGATGTTGTGTATGGTTCGGCATTGCAATGTATCGCCTTATTGCCCCACTCATCTGCTGCTTGAACTAATATTGTGTTATCAGTCATTGCAATCATCCTCATATCATCCTTCTCATTGACAACATACGAAGATGATCCAACAACTTGTCCATGAACAACACTCATTTGGAATGGTGATCCCTTGAGAGGAGACTTATTTAAAGTAATGTGCAATTCATTGATACCCGATACTAAAGGTGTAACAGAAGCCGAGTATGTTCCATTGCCATGATCAATATCCACAGAACCGAGGTTGTAATCCTTTGCAGAATTAGACGATGAGCTTTTCACTACTATTGACCAATCATCTCCTCCATTATCTCGTCTGTTGCGGAATGTATCAAATGCTTCAATGGTAAAAGTAGATGATTCTCCTGCCATTCCATGATACAAACCAGAGCCAGATGCTAAAGATTGTGAAGCAAAAGTAGCTGCAGGAGATGTGTCAACAAGAAAGGGTGATCCATAGATGTGCAAACCATTCAAAGTGACATTCAATTGATACACTCCTGACCTTGTAGGAGTATAAATCGCATCTAGAGTTCGGTGATCATTGTATGAAATGAGGGCAGGGACGAATGAGTTGCCGTATCCAGTTCCTTCTTCATTATTGATGAGTTGAGCTGTTGCTTGAAAGTCTTCTAAATGTCCCGCGATATCTGCTCGGTTAGTGAACTGATCCTTTGGATCAATGGTAAACGAGTGTACTTGACCAGCAGTGCCTTTATATAGACCTTGTCCAAACGATTTAGTTTGCTTTGCAGATGGATGTGAAGGCTTAACTTGAAAGCTAAATGGACTGTCCTTAATATGTTCCTAGGGAACGGAGCAAGATGAAATAGATGAGGGACGCAATAGTTCGAAGGAGATACAATGGAACATCAATCACTAAAACTAACCTTGTAATATAATGAAGAAGATGGTATTGCTGAGAGTGGTGTACTTGCTGATGACCAAAGCAACCTTGCCGTGGCATTTCCACTAATTTCCCGATACTCCATGACTACTTCATGAGCATGCAGTGCCGTAAGATCATGTTCAGAATGAAGCAGACTAGAGTCGTCTGATGATGCTGAAAAGAATGCCCAAGAGTCAACCAAAAGAATACCATCAATCCACAGACGAACATGGTCATCAATATCCAACGAAAATGTGTACGTCTCCGAGAAGGTCGGCATGACATAACCCTCCCAACGAACCGAAATAAAGTCACGACCAAAGGTGGTGACATCTCCCATTCCCCAAGTATGGTTGACTACCGAATCAATTCTAATGTTGTCTAATCGTTCGTCACTTAGATAATTGTCGGTATAGTAATGTCCCTTAAGACCGCCGGGTACAAGTTGATAGACATCAAGCTCGTAGTTTCCACTGGCTGTGGCATTGACTTGACAATCATATGTTCCATTGGCTAAATCATCACAACTACCAATCGTTAATGGAGTATCAAAACCGAACGGCACATTGTTTGTCTCAATACGGTGAGCTTCCAATCTAAATGTATCTCCACCAATTGTCTGGTCGTTGCCACCACAAGACTTTGCTAATAGACTAAACTGGAGATGAGACCCAGCCTCAACAGTGCCAAGATGATTGTTATTATTGTGTCCTAATATCGTAATCTTGTCTGAACAAGTCTTGTGTTCATCATCATCAATGATTGTAACTATAGTTCGGCTCTGCGTCCCTATTCTAGCTCCACCGGTTGGGTTTGACAAGTGTACAGAAAACGTTTCGTCGGCTTCCTTAATACGATCATCATTGATTGTTACGAGAAAAGATGAAATAATCTGTCCATGACGGAACAACACTATTTGATTGCCAGCATAAAACGCTGTAGATGTGACGTCCTCATATCCTGCAGTGATGGGGTAGATTGAATATGATACAGACACTTCTCCTACACCTCCGCCAGAACGATGAAGTGTTAATCGAATATGCTGTTCATCTTCTCGAATGGCATACTCTGGAGAATCAAAAGTGATTGTTCCGTGGTTGCCACACATTATATGAGATGTTAAATTGTAGGGCATACAAGTAACGGAGTCGTCAAAGTTTAACCCCTGATGACATTCAATAGCCGACTTGTTTAAAGGTACCAACGATGGATCAACTAATTCATAATGCTCCGCGTCGTAAAAGGCATCAGCTTGTTGACTTCCGAAGGGAACGGTGATACTGAGTTCTCGGTTCAATTCATCAATAGGCAAAGGAGGATCTTGAGGCCTTCTACCCGATCGATGAATAGACAGGAGGAGGAGGTCAACACATGAAGTACATTCGTTTACATTGCAATCTCGACAGCGTGGATCAAATCTCCAACACGGTTCACACTGAGCACCATCCTCAGCGTTGTCATTCACACTCCATCCATCAGTACATTGTAGACATTTCTCGTCGGTGCAAGTCGTGCAGAATTGATGAAACCTGGAACACTTTGATACTGAACAATCATCTCCCATTCGATGATCACTACAGTCACATACCCCTGTCAAGTAATTACATTCACCAGCATATGAACAATCATTTTCACAGAGTCGTTTAGGGTAGCACAAGGAGCCGACTTCTATGTGAGTGGGAGCACAATCTTGACATGCTTCTCCGGCATACCCTTCGTTGCAAAAGCAAGTTCCTGACCGTCTGTCACAGTAACCATGATCCGGAGATGAACAAAAGTACTGTTCATCCACAGGACCAACCATTGATGGGCAAGAGAAGAGTCTATTACTTCCAACCTGTTCTCCAAGCAGCATCGACGACGTGTAACCATGATTAACTCGCGTTTTATTTTGGGTGGAGGCCGGGTCTTGTGTGTTCTGTGTAAATCCCTTTTCATAAGGAACAAATGGTTTGTGTTCATCGACACTTCCTTTGATGCGGTATGCCAATGTTGTATGTAATGATGTTGATATTACGAGGAGTAATAATGTGGACAACATTCCGTTCATTTTATAACTCGTAGATATAGGCTAGTGTACAATGACGAAAGGCAGGGAAGCGATCAATACCACTGCTGTTTATACTAATGTGGGAGGAAGCGTGTGTTGTAGGGTTGAATAATGACGTATGGATGCACGTATGCACTGCTGCTGCTATGCCTATGTGTATCGTGTTGATGTGGCGGCGGTGGATTAATTGGTACTGAAACTTCGGAGGCGTATGATAAATGTTGCAAGGGGGGCGGTGATGTTGCATAATGTGTGTAGATTGCCGGTAAATAATGTATGTACGAGGCTTCTTTCATCATAAATTTAATCTGCCATTTTCACTTTCACTTTACTCATACTTCTTCTATCGATTAACAATGGTGAGTGAACGATCTCTGCTTGTCATTCCGTCACGTGCTATACTACTAGCTAATTCGTTCCTCTTGTCTTATACACTCATACACTCAGAGCGCTGTAGAAGAAGCATTGGAACGAATCCAAGATCAGCAAGGCGTAGAAGGTTACGTCATTTGCAACTATGACGGGGTTGTACTTCGTCGATCAGCTACCATTCTCAAGACCAATGCCGAACATATTGCACAGAATATGACCAAGCTAGCACAAAGTGCCAAGAATGTTTCAAGGAAAGTTAGTACTGTTTTGTTGTGTGTTGCAGTGAGTTCAAAATAACTAACAGAAGTTTCAACCGCCTCTCTTCATCATCCTAATTCTCGACTTTCTTCCAGAGATTTAAATCCTAATGATAACCTACGTAACTTGCGGGTTAAGACAGCTAAGAAAGAGCTAGTCCTATCCGCAGACAAGGACTTTCTCATCGTTGTCATTCAAGAGTGGACTCCAGGAAAGTCCGCGTTAATATTGTTTTATCTTGTGATTGTTTGTGTTCAATATGAAGTCTTGGTCATTTAGCTCCTTCATTTGACCTCGGCTTGCCTTTCTTTGAATATCTATGCAAGTCATATGTACTAACATAAGTTACTCTCGTCTCTCTTAATCTTCATAAAACGTGAAACGCGGGCATCTGCCAGCAGAGGATCCTTCCCAACTTCATTAAAAATATCGGTAATGGGTGATTGGTATTGCATTTCTCTCTTGTTTGTGTCTAGAGCGGTGATTTATTCTGGGAGTTTGAGTTGTACTAGCTGCTGATAACTTAGAAGACATCTCTTTGGTATTGATGTGCCTGGCACTCCCTTTACACATCTTCTTATCCTCAAATACTACCACCTCTACTACTTTATCCAACAGCCATCATATTACCAGCAACACATGAACCAAAGACAATCCATCCAACCATGTTATTACTACGAAACCTCTCTGCTAAATTCTTGGTATTATTCAAATCGGCCGTATAAATCTGCCATAACAAATGTGATGCGGCAGTACTAACACCTACATAATAATACGGTGCATCCAATATCTCACCATAACCATTATTATATCCCGCCAACATCCAACTACCCCATGTTAATGCTGTCAAACCAGTTAATATTGGTTTAGTACCCTCCTCTCCAAATGTTAATGCTGTACTCTTTAATCCTAACTTTTTATCATCATTCTTATCTTGATGTGCATATAATGTATCATAAATTAATGTCCACAAAACACCACTGGCATACAATGGACCAACTACATTCCAATCTATATCAGTAGTGCCATGTACAGCCACCCATCCCATTATAGCACCCCAATTGAAAGTCAATCCTAATACCAATTGTGGATAATTTGTATATCGTTTCATTAACGGATAGGTAGCCACCAATGGTAAAGACGCTACACCCCAAACAACACAATCTTGTACATTTGGTAATGATACTAAAACACCTAATCCAGCTGATAATTGTAATCCCAAAAACATCCATGCTTGATTATAACTTAATATACCACTAGCCAATGGTCTACTCTTCGTTCGTTCGACATTTCTATCATACTGGGAATCCCACATATCATTGATTGTACATCCTGCACCACGCATTATAAATGATCCTATACTGAATAAAGTGCATAGTTTAATATCTGGTAATGTACCTAGAGGTGCTGCTAATGCAGTTGACCATAGACATGGATGTAATAGTAGGAAGGTACCAATTGGTTTATCTAATCGGGCTAAATGGGCGTATGGTTGGAGTGATTTTGGTATGTAGGATATGTTATGTATGGATGGTTCAAATTTTGATGTAGTTTGATCTTCTGGTGTTGTTGTTGTTGTTGTTGTTGTTGACGATGAAACTTTGTGTGTATCATCTTGTAGTGAGTTTTGATTTGAGTTGGAAGAATTGGATTCTATATTGGCTCCTTGATCTCTATCTTTGATTCTGTTTGCATGATTCTTCTTCTCGTCACTATACCGAGGATATGATTGTGTATACATGAATCTAGTAGATGATAAAGTTACAGATCTAGTTCTTCCAAGACATATCGAACTAGCTGCTGACAGCATACTCGTAGTTGTGGCAAAACTTTGATATCGATGTTGAGAAGTTGCAATAGATGGTTCCGTCGTGATTACTAAACTACCACTGCAAGAACAAAAAGATCTAATGTTAGATCTATTGGTATGTATACCGGAAGTACTGCTACTCAATCTAGAGCATATCAACTTGGTTGATGATGTATAAGTAGATGGTGCACTGACGAGTGACAATATTGATTTGCTGATATTATGTGTACTCGTTAGCGCTATGCTATGCCGACAAGCGAGTAATGGCCGCGGTATTCTACAAGTTAAGCTCATTATTATAGACTGATTGCAGTATATAGAAGAGAATGATGCGCAGCCACCACGCACAGAAGATATGTAACATAAAATGAAGATTTTGGCATGAAATTTAATCGGATTTTATAAGAGTAGAAGTTTCATATACTTATTGATTATTGGTAACTACATACCAACAACCTCAAATAAATGAAGTACCATAGTTGCAACTCAATTGAGTAGAGTATTATTAATGCAGTAGTACTAATATCTGGATCTTCGAGTGATTCAGTAAGAAACAGTGCACATCTCGTGATCAACAAAATGAAAGAAGGTGCATCACAAAAGATCACAAACATTAATAGTACCAATACTACCTCTGCAATCAATACAGTTTCCTATAATAATATGAATATAGCGAACAATAATACAGCAGCTAACAATGATGACAATACACTTGAGGTGGTTGAACAATTACAAACCATGAGCACAGCCGATGATAATGTATCGTTATGTGCAAATTGTGGTAAGGAAGGTGCCAACAACATATGCAACAAATGTAAACAAGTAAAGTATTGCAATGCTGTATGTAAAAAGGTACACAAAAAGAAGCATAAGAAAGATTGTGAGGAACATATCAGGCAAATAGCCGAGAAACATGACGAAGAACTTTTCAAACAACCTCCACCACTCGAAGATTGTCCAATTTGTTTCATACAGTTACCAACACGGGATTCGGGCAAAAGATACATGTCATGTTGTGGAAAAGAGATATGCAGTGGATGTAATCATGCTCCAGTTTATGATAACCAAGGCAATAAAATTGATGAGAAAGTGTGTGCTTTCTGCAGAACTCCAGCACCCACTTCAGGTGAGGATAATATAAAAAGATTAAAGTTAAGAGTGGAGGCTGGTGATCCTGCAGCAATGTATGCTGTAGGAATTTACTATAGAGAAGGGATACGTGGATTCCCACAAGATGATACCATGGCATTAGAACTCTGGCATCGTTCAGCAGAGCTCGGTTATGCTAAATCTTTTTACATTATTGGTGCTTCATATGAAACTGGTAGAGGAGTAGAAGTTGACAAGGGGAAGGCTTTGTATTATTACAAACTAGGATCCATGGGGGGAGATCCAACTGCAAGGCACTTGCTAGCGCTAAATGAAGCTAGAGTAGGCAATGTGGAAAGAGCACTAAAACACCATATGATTGCGGTGAGGAGTGGACAGAACAACTCTTTAGAGGTGATCAAAGACTTCTACAAGTTTGAACTTGCAACAAAAGAAGATTATACAAAGGCTTTACAATCGTATCAAGAATATTTGGGTGAAATTAAGAGTGTACAGAGGGACAAAGCTGCTGCAGATGAGGATTGTCCCTATTATTAGTGCCGGGTTCAACCATAGATAGACGATAAATGAAAGTTAAAGACTCTTTTCCCATTATTCTTATTCTTTTAAGCATAAATCTAGGTGTCAATGAGAGGAATACAGGCAAAAGGATGCCCACTTTATATGGATGATGAAGGATAGCTGCCAATCTGAACCTCTGCTAACTAGTACCACGAGAGGATAGAGATGAAATTTAATCGGATTTTATAAGAGGTAGTAGAAGTTTCATCTAAAATAGGTGCGTGATTGAGTCTTTTCGAAATTAGGATACCGGCCTAGGTATCCTGGTCTTGGGGCGCAAGTCTATTTTTCAAACCTCACTCACTAAACAATCCTACGACAATAGCATGATATGTTGCCGCCACAGCAGCGCGGATGAGGGTGTCTACCATTGCAATACCTCACATATCGTCTCAATAGGTCTATAACAATTTATGTTGCAAAGAATAGGGTGTAGAAACAGCTCAATTTGCCTACAATTAATCATCTTTTATTAGTAGCAACTGCCACTATCAACGGTCAATATGA